>Ga0265298_10000327_pt1 | contig 72145 bp, 48 predicted proteins | sample AusTroGonzalo_MG_3_FD_193486 | JGI IMG/M metagenome (GOLD analysis project Ga0265298, IMG submission 193486) | Bovine rumen microbial communities from tropical cattle in Woodstock, Queensland, Australia - Gonzalo_01 | ecosystem: Host-associated > Mammals > Digestive system > Stomach > Rumen ... | reverse complement strand
AGTCGCAGAGAGAGATTGAACTATGTTTTTGAACCTTGCCAAACTATCAACTATTTTGGTTTTCAGCATTATATCCGTTGAAGCCGTTGAAATAATCGTTGAAGTCAAACGAAGTCAAAACAAATAGCACGCGCGAGGGAAAGCAAGGTACTGACTTCGATAGGGCGCACCCCCATCGTGGAGGTCGGAGGCACACAGAAGCATATATTTGTAGTGAGAGCAGCCGCGTATCGTTCCACCCCCGCACCCCCATCTTTGGGTGTCGGTGTCCTTGCCCATCGGTCAGGAATGGTTGCTGCATTGCTCATCGGCATTGGAAAGTGACAGCCGCAACGGTCATCACCCATCATCAGGAAGCAGAGCAGCCACGCATGGGGAAAGACAAGCAGGCTTCAGCACCGAACACGAGAGCAACAACGGAGAGAACGGACAAATTTTCCCGCGCCTTGCATTTCGTATCATTGAAACCGCTATCTTTGCCACTCCTAAACTTATAAGCAGTCACGCCCAGGCGACTGAAACAAACAACTATTGCCCTTTGCATGGTGGTAGCAGCGGAAACGCCTACACGGTTACTTATAAGACCGAGGACACCTAAACGGAGGGCTTATTTAATACCTAAACTTATAAGACATGGAAGACGAAAAAACAGTTGAGCAGATTTGCATTGACTTAATGGAAGCAGCCGAGCAATCGGGAACAATCAAGATTTCAAAACTAACGGCAGGAATGTTCAAAGCCGTGTTACAGATGGACGCGAACCTTGCCGAACTCCTTACCTTGTTCGATTGCACTTACAGCAACGAACAATCAAACGAACTGAATACGCGCCTGAATGGGCTATACATTCCATTACGGGACGCTATCTTTCAGGAGATAGGTCTGTATATCGGTGACAATAGTTTTCAAACACCACGCGACTTTGACGGATTGTAAAATCCCAAATGAGCCGCGAAACAAGCCCGTAGAGGCGTTTTCTTTCCCAAAATGACACATTGCTCCACTTTGCCGCGAAAAACATATTTAGAACGGTTCTAAATTTCAGCATTGAGGCAGGTATCAGGAAAATATGTATCTTTGCAGCAGATTTCCGTCATAGGAAATTGAATTGCAACCGCACCCCAAGACACGCCAGTTTTGGGGTGTTTTTTTGTTATCACGCCAATATCACGCCAAAAACAGACAAAGAAAAAAGCCAACCAATTGACATTCAACTGATTGACTTTTATTCTCGTACTCCCGCAGGGGGTCGAACCCTGGACACCCTGATTAAGAGTCAGGTGCTCTACCAACTGAGCTACGGAAGCATCGTTTTGTGGGTGCAAAATTACAACCTTTTTCCTTACCTTGCGCATTTTTCGGAAACTTTTTTTATTACCCAACACAACATTCTGTTATTCATCACTTTACAAACAACCTTAAAAGCGTCTATTATTAAAACCTCATTAGAAAAATCTCCGACATTCTTCAAAAAAGACTATTTTTGCCGCTCAATTCCCTTGTCAAAATGACCTTGAAATGAGAACCCAAACAGAAAAAACTTCAACACAACCCAAACAACGCCATTGGCAGAGCGACATCACCACACTGATACAGAGGATTTTAGTGGCATACTTCGTCGTCATTATTCTCCAAATCGCCTTCTATATGCTCGACAAGCCGCATTTCGGCCACATCGCCAGTGCCACCGAAGCTTGGAGCATCGCCAAAGGCTCGTTTCGTTTCAATACCATGTCGGTGCTTTGGACCAACTGCCTGTTCATCTTCCTTTCGGTGCTCCCCTTCCGTATCCGCGAAAAACGCTGGTATCAAGGCATTTTGTACGCCATCTACCTGATTACCAACTCCCTCTCCATCATTCTTAATGGTTCTGACATTGTCTACTTCTCCCACACCATGAAACGCATGACCATCGAGGAGCTTCACTTCACCAACAACAGCAACGATCTTCCCATCGTTTTAGATTTCCTACAGAGCAACCTCTCCGTCACCATTGTCGGAGCATTGCTCATCGGCTCGCTTGTTTATGGCTGGCACTACATCAAATACCAACCCACCCAAATCGAGAACAACAAACGCTATTACCTCACAAACACCCTTGTTATGGTCATCGTCATGTTTCTATGTGTCAGTGGAATGCGTGGTACGTTCAATCCGGCCAAACCTTGGACCAAGATGAGTGAAGCCGCAGCCTATTCGCCTGAAAAGACTTGGCTCACACTCAGCAATCCCTATTGTCTCTTTCGCAGCCTCGACAAAGAAGCCGATTACGACAAGGTGAGCTATTTCACGCCCCAAGAACTCGACGAACTCTTCACAACCACGCATCACATCGACAGTAGTCGCTACAATTTGGGTCGCCGCAACGTGGTTGTATTCATCTTGGAGAGCTTCAGCAAGGAGCATTCCAAATACCTCAACCCCGAACTTTACGAGGACGAAATAGGGTATACGCCTTTCCTTGACTCGCTGATGCAGAAAGGCTACACCTTCACCCAAGCCTACGCCAACGGATCGAAATCTATCGAAGCCATGCCGGCGATATTGGCTTCCATTCCCTCTTTCAAGACCTCTTTCACCACCATGCCCGAACGTTTCGGCGATTTTGAGGCCATACCCGAAATCTTAGCTAAACAAGGCTACGAAACAGCCTTTTTCAGTGGAAGCGAACGCAATTCGATGGGTTTTGAAGACGTCTCGCGGCTGTTTGGCATCAAGAAATGCTATTGCCGCGACGATTTCAAAGCCTCCTATCCCGTCAACGACAGCACAATAGAGCCTTTCTGGGGTGTTTACGACATGCCCTATTTCCAATTCATGGCCGATGAAATCTGCCGAATGCAGGAGCCTTTCCTTGCCACCGTCTTCAGCTTGACCTCACACCATCCTTACCGCGTCCCGCCCGGTTATGAAGACCTTCTGCCAAGGGCTCACAATCCTGAGCAGCGGGTGGTGGCTTATACCGATATGGCTATCCGCAAATTTTTCGAGCGCGCGAAATCCGAGCCTTGGTTTGAGAACACGCTTTTCGTTTTCGTTGCCGACCATGTGTCGCCAATCTATTACGACCCACAAAGGCTAACCAGCAAAGGACGGTTCTCCATCATCAGTTTCCTTTATACGCCCGATGGAGCTTTACGCAACACCGACAGCACCATCATGCAACAGCTCGACCTCATGCCCACGGTATTAGGTCTGTTAGGCAACAAAGAACCTTATTTCGCCTTTGGTCGGGATGTATTCAATGAGCCTGAACGGCAACCTATTGCCTTCAATTGCCTCAATCTGTTGTATCAATGCATCACCGATTCGACCACCATCCTTTCCGACGAGGAAAAGGTCGTGAAAATCATTGAAGGCTCATGCACAAAGAAAACGGAAAACACGCTCAAGGCCGTATTGCAGCGCTATGCCGAGAGCCTAAGCAGGAAAGAATACACGGTAAAATAACGGTTCGGGCTTATCCCATAAACCAAATCTTGAACTCGCTGACACGCGCCTTGCTCACGATAATCTTTTCAGGAACGTCAACGGTCAGGTTGATGGCCAGCTTGTTGCCAAACCAAACCGAGACATCCTTGATGGCCCGACGCGACACGATGAATTGACGATTGGCGCGGAAGAAAATCTTCGGGTCGAGTTCGTTCATCAGGTCGTCCAATGTCTGACTGATATAGAACGACTTGGACTCAAACGACGCCATCCTCACCGTCTTGGAATCAATATAGATATAGGCGATGTTGTTGGCGGGCAACGGGACGAGCTTATCCCTTTCGGGCATGAGGAAACAGCTCTTGTACCTCTTCTTTTCGCCCAACTGGGCCAAAATCACGTCCAATTTACCTTGGTCGAGGCTCTTGTTCACCAAAGTATGGTACTTGTGCATGGCACGTTCCATAGCCTCCTTGCTGATAGGTTTCAGCAGATAGTCGATGCTGTTCACCTCGAACGCCTTGAGGGCATATTCGTCGTAGGCCGTGGTGAAAATGACCGGACACGTGATACTGGTTTGTTCAAAAATGGCAAAAGAAGAACCGTCGGCCAAATGGATGTCCATGAACATGAGATCGGGCATCGGGTTTTTCTCTATCCATTCCACCGTATCGGCGATCGAGTCGAGTACGCCGACGACTTTAGTCTCAGGACTTACTTCTTCGAGGATCTTCTGCAAGGCCTGTGCGGCCATGACTTCATCTTCAATAATCAGTGCTTTCATGGTGCTTATTCGTTTTCTTTGAGTGGCAAAGTTACTCTAAAAATCGTTCCATCGTCAAAAATTTCAACATTTTCGTCCCATTTGATGCGATAACGCTCCAAAAGGTTGGCCAAACCTATGCCACTGCCTTCTTCTTTCGTGACTTTCAACTGAATCTTATTGCTAATCACCAAATGGTTGTCATCGTCGGTAGCGACATTCACCGTCAACGGAAACTTGGAGGAAATGATATTGTGCTTGATGGCGTTTTCCATCAATCCCTGCAGGGAAAGGGGCAAAACGAAAAAATCGTCGTATTTGTCGTGATCGATGTAATGTACAAACTGTAGGTTGTCGCCATAACGCATCTTCATCATCTTGCAATAGGACCTGACGCAATCCAACTCCTCTGCCAAAGTGACCACTTCCTTGTTCTGCAAAGTATAGCGCAACACGGTGGAAAGTTGCTGTGTGAACTCCTCAGCCTTGGCGGTATCAACCCCGATGAGCAATTTCAAGGTGTTCATCGAATTGAAGAGAAAATGTGGATCCATCTGGTTTTTCAGGGCTTCGTAACGCGAATTGAGGTTCTCGACGCGCAGGGTCTCATTTTCGACGGCAGTTATGCTTTCAAGATGCATCGAACGCAACAGGTAGCTTATCATGATGGGTAGGACAATAACGGGAATGTCGCCCAACCACATTCTGCAAATGTGGCCAAACGAAAGCCCGCGTTCCATCCCGGGAGGCGGCGTTGGAGGAGCCCAAAACAGATGATTCAGCATGGTAATCACCGTACTGATCAGCAGACCTATCAACACCGAACCTACAATGTTGGCTACCAATTCGTCGTGGCGCCTCTTAAAAGGATAGCCCAAAGCCTTCCGCTCATACAGAAACAGAATGAAAGCCATGATGAAGCTGAACACGATGTTGACCAACACTATAATCCAATACGGTGTTCGGTATCCCACGGTTTCAACAACGGGCATTAACGGACGACTGAAGTAGCGTTTGAGAATAAACAGCACATAAAAACCTATGGTGATAGCCAACGAAACGAATGTTATCCTACTGATTGACAGATAACTATTTACATTATATTTTTCGTTCTTATTCATAACGCAAGGCATTAATCGGGTCGGTGCGCGAGGCCTTCAATGCGGGGAAGAAACCAGCGATGAGGCCCAAAATGGCGCACGAAACAAATGCAATCACCATCCACAGCACATTGATTACGAAAGGCAACGACATTGCCAAGGCCACCACGTATGATAGCAGCAAGCCCAACAAAAGACCCAACACGCCACCGATGAGGCTCAGGATGATACTCTCGGTGAGGAACTGCATCAAAATGGCGGAGTTTTTCGCGCCAATCGACATGCGCAAACCGATTTCCTTGGTGCGCTCGGTCACGGTGACGTACATGATGTTCATGATACCGATGCAGCCCACCAACAAGGAAATCAGTGCGATAGCCACCAAAACCGTGGTAATCATGCCAGTCATGGACGACATCATCTCCAGCATTTCCTGCTGGGTGCGCACCTCGAAATCGTTGTCACCGTCGTCGGGAATCTTGTGCGAGGCACGCAAAATATTCTCAATCTCTTCCACAGCGGCATCAGCCACGTTTTCGGAAGCGGCGGAACACACAATCTGCTGGATGTAATCAACGCCCAACATGCGCTTCTGCACTGTGGAATAAGGCATCACGACGAGGTCGTCTTGGTCCATGCCCATGCTGTTTTGGCCTTTTTCCTTCAAGGTTCCAATGACCTTGAAGGGGATATTGCCGATACGGATAATCTTGCCAATCGGGTCTTCGCCCTCGTCGAAAAGTTCCTTGACGATGGTCTGGCCAATCAGGCCCACCTTGGCGTATTTCTTCACGTCGTCGTCGGTGAAATTCACACCCGTCGCGATTTCGTATTTCCTGATTTCGAGATAATCGGGCGAGCCGCCATATACCGTGCCCGACCAGTTTTTGGAACCGTTCACCAACTGTCCGCCACTGTTCACCACAGGACTGACCATCGTGACGTTTTTGGCGTTTTTGGCAATCAACTCGCAATCATGCACTTTCAGCGACTGCACATTCGACGAACCCATGCTCACGCCGCCACGCCTTTGGTTGGCGCGCATGACCATGATGAGGTTGGTGCCCATGTCGGAAAGCTGGTTGGCCGTGCTTTGTTTCAAACCTTCGCCCAAGTTGACCACCGCGATAACGGCGGCAATGCCTATCACGATGCCGAGCATGGACAAGGCCGAGCGTGTCTTGTTGCGCAGCAGGGCTTTCGCAGAAATCCGTATGAGGTTCAGTATATCCATTTCAATAGTCGTTTTCTACTGGCAGGGCCTTCAAGGCTTCCACTGCCGACTTGGTTGTCACAGGCTCATCACGGAGAATGTGGCCGTCGCGAAGGAATATCGTTCTACTGGTAAATACCGCAATATCAGACTCATGCGTCACAAAAGCAATGGTTTTGCCCTGTTCGTGCAAACTTTGGAAGAGACTCATGATTTCGTAGGAAGTGCGCGTGTCGAGGTTACCAGTGGCCTCGTCGGCCAACACAATCACAGGGTCGTTGACCAAAGCTCGGGCAATGGCCACACGCTGCTGCTGACCGCCCGAAAGTTGGTTGGGCATGTGTTCCATGCGGTCCTTCAAACCCACGAGTTCCAAAGCATGTTGCGCCCTTTCGTGACGTTCGCGGTGCGAGACATCGGGATTATACACCAAGGGTAACTCCACGTTTTCCAAAGCCGAAGTGCGCGGCAAGAGGTTGTAGGACTGGAACACGAAACCAATCTTACGGTTGCGGATGTCCGACAGTTCGTTTTTCGTCCTCTCCCTGACCGAGATGCCATCAATGAAATACTCACCTGCAGTAGGCTGGTCGAGGCAGCCGAGGATGTTCAGCAAGGTCGACTTGCCGCTTCCCGACGAACCCATGATACTCACGAACTCGCCTTGGCAAATCTCAAACGACACGCCTTTGAGGGCGTGAACTTCCTCACTGCCAACGACAAACGTCCGTTTGAGGTTCTCAACCTTGATGATGGAATTTTGCGCACTCATGACCAAAACAATTACATCGGCGGGCCTCCCGGACCACCACCGCCTTTGTTGTTACTCTTGCCTCCGCTGTTGTTCTTGTTTCTTCCTGGAGGACCGGGCATGAAGGGGTTCTCGCCCTTCTTCACGGCTTTCTCCTTGACCACATACTGAGCCGAAAGCACTACAGAATCGCCAGCTTGCAAACCTTGTTCAACAATCTTGTATGCACCATCGCTCATGCCGACTCTCACGGGGCGCGGCATCATGTCGCTGCCTTTCTTCAGCCACACCATTGTGGGTGCTGTGACTTGCGGGGCTTCTTTCTCCATCTGCGGAGGCGCGGGCATGTCACCTTGCGGGCGTTCGGGCTTTTCGGGCTTGCGCATGGCTTTCAGCACCTGTTCGTCAGGCGTGAAGTTGAACGCCTCGGCGGGCACGGCCAAGCCCGTCTGCTCCTCCGTGACGATGGTCACGCTGGCGGTCATGCCGGGGAAGAGCTTCTGGTCGGGGTTGGGCGCGTCGATGATGACGGTATAAGTCACCACATTGCTCGTGGTGGTCGGTTTCATGCGGATTTGGCTCACCATGCCTTCAAACATATCCTCCATGTAGGCGTCCACGGTAAAGGAGACCCGTTGTCCCACCTTCACTTGTCCGATGTCGGCTTCGTCCACATCGGCCTCCACCTGCATCTTGGTCAGGTCGTTGGCCAAAGTAAACAAAGTAGGCGTGCTGAATGAGGCAGCCACCGTTTGGCCCACTTCCACGGCACGGTCGAGGACAATACCGTCGATGGGCGAATAGATTTCTGCATAACCCAAGTCCACCAACGCCTGATCGTAGGCAGCTTGAGCGTTTTTCTTGCTCATCTGAGCCTGCGTATAAGTGTTTTGTGCTTCCTGATACGCTGCCAGCGTGGCCGCATTCGACTCAAACAACTGCTTGGTACGCTCATAAGTGAGTTTGGCGTAATTCAACTGGCTTTCGGCGGAGGTGAGACTGGCCTTGGCCCGACTAAGGCTCTGGTTGAGCGTCAGTTTGTCCAACTCGGCCAACAAATCACCCTTTTTCACCACATCGTTGAAATCGACATAAATCTTCTCCACCTTGCCGGAAACTTGCGTACCGACTTCGACGGTCTCCACCGGCTCGATGGTGCCCGTCGCGGTGACGGTGTTCTCTACGGTATACTCCCCAACCACATGGGTTCGGATGACCAATTCCTTGTTGGCCGACTTATGCGCCTTGGAAATGCAAAACACTGCAATCGCCAAAACAGCGATGCCCAAGATAATCAGCCATATTTTCTTTTTCTTCTTCATTATATAAAATTTTCAGCGTTGTATCGGCGTTTCGACAGGCTCAACGACCTTAGGCCCCTGAGCTTGTCGAAGGGCCAGTTATAATGTAATCTTCTTGCCCATGTAGACATCCAGAATCTTGCGTTTCATCACCAAGGAATATTTGTTCTGAATATAGGAATTAAGGGCGTTCAGATAATTGTTTTGTTGTTGCAGCAGTTCAACCGTGGTAATACTACCGTATTGATACTGAATATTATAGGCATTAAAACTTTTGCTATAAGCCTCTTCTTTCACCTGCGAGACCTTGTAGGCATTGTAGGCTGAAACCACGTTGCGATAGGCCTGCACCACCGTCTGACGCATCGTCAAAGTCGCCTGCTCATAGTCCAACTGGGTCTGCTCGAGGGCGATGCGGCTCTTTTTCACGTTGGCTTTGGTGGAGCCTCGGCTGTAAATCGGGATGCTCATCGAAACGCCAACGGACTCGGTAGGTTTGCCGTACCATCTTGTATTGCCCTCTCCATCGAAGGAAAGCACGCTCATGCCCACGTTGGCATTGGCCGAGATGGAGGGGAAATAGTTGCCCCGCGCCATGTCGACGTTCTTCTCAGCAAGGCGGATGTCGTAATCGCTTATGCGCAAGTCGGGCATGTAATCCAAGGCCAAATCAACGGCTTCCTGCTCGGTCGGCAAGGTTCCCTTCAGGTTGTCGAGGTTATCGGTATCGGGCGAAATGATTTCAAGGTCGTCCGTCGGATTCATCGAAAGCAAAACTTTCAAATCCAGCAGGTTGTTATCAATATTAATACGTGTGTCGACCACATTGTTGGAGTCGCTGTAATATTGGGCTTCGAGCAGCAGAAGGTCGCTTTCCAAAATGGAACCTACTTTGTATCTTGTACGGCCTTGCTTCACCTGCTCGCGGCTGGTGTTGAGCACTTCAAGCTGGTATTTCAGCATCTCCTGATTGCCGAGAATGGTAAGGAAACTCTGAAGGATTTGCAAAGCAAGCTGATTGTCGTAACGTTCCAACTGCACCGCGTTACGCTCCACATTCAGGCGGTTTTGCTCAATCGTGTTGTTGATGTTGCCACCTTGGTAAATCGTTACCGAGGAGCCTACACCCACATTGCCCGAAACTGACCAACCTTGTTCGTTGTTCGAGAAATTCTCTCCAAATGAAGCACTTACACTCGGCAAGCGTTGCTGTTTCGACTGTTCGTAGGTCGTTTCCAACGTTTTCCCAGTCAGCTCCATCGACTTGCGCTCATAGCTGTTGGCAACCGCAAAACGCAAGCAATCCTCCAACGTGAATTGATAGGAATGGTGCTCCTGCGCCACGGCTGGAATCGTCAGCAAGACTGCAAAAACCAATGCCAGAACTCTCCTTTTTGTGACCATAATTCATTGATTAGACAGCAAAGATAAAGAAAAAAAACGACTAGTTTTCACCATTTGACGACATTTTTTTCCTGAAAATTTGCACGCCGATAAGTTTTTTGTAAATTTGCACGTTTTCAGTAGCAGGATTTTCTGCTTGACTTGGCAACAAACATCAATCAATTCAACTAATAACTAATTAAAATTCAAAAAGTTATGAAAACTTGTAACAAGTTCTTCGCCGAATTGCTCGGCACATTCGTTTTGGTCTTTGGAGGTTGCGGTACTGCCCTCTTCGGACATGTCGGTTTCCTTGGTGTTTCCATCGCCTTTGGTCTCACTGTAGTCGCTATGGCTTACGGCGTGGGCCATATCTCCGGCGCGCACCTCAATCCTGCTGTCAGTTTTGGCGTTTGGGCCAATGGACGCATGTCATTTAAGGAAATGCTTTGCTATTGGGCTGCCCAAATCATTGGCGGTATCATCGCTGGTGCTTTGCTGCTCGTCATTTGGAATGCCATTGGCGCAGGCGCAACGGGTGTGTTCGCCGCCAACGGTTATGGCGAGGCCTTCCAAAAGGCTACTGGAAACGCTGACTATCAAGCCATTTCATGCGGTGGTGCATTCTTAGTTGAATGCCTGCTGACCTTCGTGTTCCTGATGGTCATCCTCGGCGTCACCGACAGCAGTCATGCCAACGGCAAGTTCGGCGGTCTGGCCATCGGTCTCACCTTGGTGCTCATCCACCTCATCAGCATCCCGCTGACCAACACTTCGGTCAATCCTGCCCGTTCGCTTGGCGTGGCCCTGTTCTCCAACGCTGAAGGCTGGAGCGCCATGGGTCAGGTATGGCTCTTCTTTGTGGCTCCGCTCGTCGGCGCTGGTCTTGCAGGCCTCGCCTACAAGTGCCTCGGCGGCTGCTGCAAGAAATGCGAAAAATAAGCAGTCGAACGAATAATTCAGGAACCATGAGAAAGCTGAACATATTGTTTCTCGCCTTTGTGTTCCTGTCAGTAAAAGCCCTTGCGCAGCAGCCTGCGACAAGGGCTTTTGTTGATGAACAAGGCGTGATTACGACTGAAAGCGTGCTTGATGTCCAACTGCCTCCAGCGGCCCGCGACGGCTTGACACCCTTGCCGGGATTCCCCTTGAGCTTTGGTTCAAACACCACCTACAAGCCCATGCGCGGCTTGACTTTGGCCGACCTCAACAACGACGGTGCCGACGAAATCATCCTCAACCACAATGAAGAAATCAACGTCATTGATGGTCAGGGCCATGTCCTTTGGACTCAGACACTTGCCGGAGGCATGGGACAATATCCTGCCACCGTCGGCGACATCGATGGTGACGGCAACTTGGAAGTGGTGGCGCTCACCGCTTACGGCAATGCCCGTGGCGGCATCAATGTTTTCAGCAACACCGGTGAAGTGTTGCTTGCCACCGTGACCAATAACAACCCACTCATCTGCGCTCCCGTTTTGGCCGACCTCAACAACGACGGCACATTGGAAATCATCTTCTGCGGTCGCGGCAGGGCCTCCGCAAGCATCTCCGCCGGAGTCCATGTATGGAACCTCCAAGGCGAGGAAATCGACGGGTTCCCCTTCGAGATGCCCTCAACGCCCGCCTTCACGCCCACCTTGGCCGACATTGACGGAGACGGTTTTCTTGAGCTTTTCATTGCGACGACTTCCGTCCTTTATTGCGTCAGCCATACGGGCGAAATATTGTATTCCGTTGATGGTCAGGAGGCTTACAAGTATTCCTACCAGTCGCCGCTCGTGGTCGATTTCGATGGCGATGGCGAATGGAGCCTCGTGGGTGCCTGCCACGGCGATAACCCGAACCATTACATACGCAATGCCCACACGGGCGAATATCGTCAAGGCTGGCCGAAACCCGTCAGCTCGTGGACCTATTCCGCTCCAACAGTGGTGAAAAATGATGAAAACTTTGCCGTCTTTATGGGCGTTTCGGGCGAGGGCAACGTATTTTACCAATACGATACCGATGGCAACGTGGCTCCCGGATTCCCGCTCAACTTGACCTCAGGCATCGAGGGCTTTGTTTCCGTGGCCGACATTGACGGCGACGGCGAAAACGAAATCATCACCGACTTCAATCTGATGGACGGCGGCGAAGGTTTCATCCGCGCTTGGGAAATGGACGGCACCGAGATTACCAACGGCTTCCCGCTGCGTCCGCAAGGTCTTACTTACATGAACGGTGCCAATTTCGGCGACATCGACGGCGACGGCAACTTGGAAATCGTCACGCTGAGTTATGTACAGAATTTCTCCCCCGATGACCCTGTGTATGTGACCGCCTACGCCTTGAACCAACCTGTTGAAAACTTGGTCTTTGGCACCTACAAAGGCAGCAACGACCGCATGGGATGGCTTCGTGAAGAAACCGTTTTGGTCCAATGCTATCCCATTGAAAACCTGACATGGGAAACCGGCGGCGATTGGCCCTATATTGGACTGTTTTGGGACCTTCCTTCAGAAACCTCTACGGGTGACTTGATTGCGCTCCAAGTTTATCGAGACGATGAACTGATAGCCACGCTTCCCGCTAACTATACGTCTTTTTCCGATGATAGTTTTGGAGATGCTTACGAGACTCACCTTTATTCTATCAACGCCGTGTATAGCGACGGATGTGAGGCGATGAGTGAAACCGTTGAAGCGATGTGGATTCCCGATGGAGTCGATGAACTTTGGGGACAAAGTTGTATCTACCCAAATCCCGCGAAGGACATGCTCCGCATTGAAGGAAAAGACATCCTTCAGGTCGAAGTGTTCAACATGGTTGGACAAAAAGTGCTGAGTGTCAGCGAGAACTTTGACGCCATCCAGCTCAACAGCCTGCCCGACGGGATGTATTTCGTCCGCCTGCAGACCAAGCAGGGAGAAAAGATGGCTAAACTGATGATCGAAAAGTAAGTTTCAAGAATCAAGAAAAGTCCTGCCATGCGGGACTTTTCTTATTTTTGCACCATGGCAGGCATCTACATCCATATTCCCTTCTGCAAGTCGAAATGCGGCTATTGCGGTTTTTATTCATTGCCTTCCTTGAAGTTGAAAGACAGGTTTTTGGAAGCGTTGAAAACGGAAATCGTTGCACGAAAAGACTATTTGAATGGTGAAAACATACACACGATTTATTTCGGTGGCGGCACTCCTTCCCTGCTGACAATTGAAGAAATACGGGAATTGCTATACCTTATTAATATGTACTTTCCCGTCGCAAAAAACGCTGAAATCACCCTTGAGGCCAACCCCGACACGCTGTCGTTGGAACACCTTGAAGGGCTGCGCAACATCGGCATCAACCGGTTAAGCATCGGTATTCAGAGCTTTTTCGACAACGATTTGCAATACCTCAGTCGCCGCCACGACTCCCATCACGCCCGTCAATGCCTTGGATGGGCCAAACAAGCAGGTTTTGAAAACATTAGCATCGACCTGATTTATGGTCTGCCCACCTCCAACGCCGAGCAATGGAACAAAAATCTTGACCTATTTTTTGAGTACGACCTGCCCCACCTCTCAGCCTATGCGCTCACTTTAGAACCCAATTCCATCCTGACTAAACAAATTGAATTGGGGAAGGTCTTGCCAGTCATTGAAGACGATGCCTTGCGGGATTATGAAATCCTCTGCCAACGCGCCAAGGAAAACGGCTATTTGCACTATGAAATCTCCAACTTCTGCCGTCGCGGAATGCACTCCAAGCACAATGCAAGCTACTGGTTCGGAACGCCTTATCTCGGTCTTGGACCTTCGGCACATTCGTTTGACGGGGCTTCGCGGCAGTGGAATGTTTCAAATATATTGCAATATTGTGAGACGGCGTTTCGACAGGCTCAACGACCGTCCAGCTCGGTTCCTGAGCCTGCGGAAGGGCCGTTGTCAGAAAAAGAGCAGCTTTCCCCTGAGCAACAATACGATGAATATGTGATGCTCCGTCTCCGAACGCACTGGGGCATCGACCTGAAATACATGAAACGGGAAATGGGCGAACGGTTTTCCAATTATTGCGAGCGGCAAGCCCAACCGCTCATCGCGCAAGGGAAACTTTCGCAAACTCGGGAATTCCTTTATCTAAACGACCATCAGATGCTTTTCGCCGATAGCATTACTGAAGCCCTCTTTTGGGAATAGCCGAAAGCTTACCACTGCATTCCGGCCAGAACCGACTCCACTTCCGCCTTTGTGAAGCCAATTTTGAAGATATGCGAAGGCTGCAAGTTGCAAATCTGATGCTCAGCTATGAAGCGTTTTTCTCCGCCGCCCGTGATGTTGAGCATAATCACATCGTTGGCCTTCACCGTGCCCTTTTCGACGGCTTGCTGCAACGAGGCCGTAGCCACCGCAGCAGCATGATAGATGTCGATGCTCTCGGTTTCCTCAAACAAAGCCTTGGCCGCGTTGGCTTCCGCATTGTTGACCGCGAGAATGTCGCCGTTGGTGTCCTTCAAGGCATCATAAAGACCGCCCGCCAAACCATACGGCGGCTTGCGGTTGGAGAGCACAGGGGCGCAAATTTCGGCAGCGTCCTTGCGGGCTTGGTCGGCATCGTAAGGCAACAAAGCGCGGGAATCGGCCTTCCAAGCGTCATACATCGGAACGAAAGGCTTGTTTTGCGAAACCATCAAGCGGGCCTTGTTCGTGCCAAAACGGCCATCCTCAATGAAACGCAAATTGGCTTCCCACGCGGCGATGGCACCCGTGCCACTACCTACGGCTTGGAAATAGAAGTCGGGAGTGCGACCGATGAAAGTGGTGGCCGACATCATCGTAGTACTCATACCATCGCGGCGGGCAATGTTTTTCGCGCCGCCTTCGGGCAGATAACCGTCCAACTCGCAGACCACATTCGACAAGTTGATAGCATCGAAATAGTCGCTGCCTGATTCAGTGGTGATGAGTTTCACGCAAGGATTCAGCGGCTTATCGAACCACAAAGCGTTGATATTGTCCTGAGGCACGCACAACAGCAGTTTGATGCCGTTGTCGGAGCAAACCTTGGCGAAAGCACGAGCCGTATTGCCTGCCGAAGCCACCACCAGCACCTTTTCCTTTTGTTCCTTACCCAAACGGGCGCACACCGAATAGGCCTCCATTTCTTTGAAGGAACAGGTCGTCATGCGAGCTTCACGTTCGGGCCAGTAGCCGTTGAATGTGATGTATAAATTATTCAATCTCAAACGTTTGGCAAGCCCTTCGCTCTTGTAGGTTATCGGTTCCGAAGGATAGGCCAGCATGGTCTTGATGGGCAGCCAATCGGCATAGCGATACAAGCCCAAATCCTTTCCTTCCCTAACGTGCAGTTGCTTGTTTTCGTAAACAGGACGCACCATGCTCGGTGCATTGCATTCCTTGTCGTCTAAGGTCCAGCCTTGGTCTTCAAAGACTCTGCCAGTTGCGACGGTCTTCAATTGGTATTTCGTAGGAGTAAATGTCATTTTCTATCTGTTTTCCTTGATTAAAGCGCAAAAATACAAAAAGTAAAGATATATACAGTCCATATCTTTACTATTTTTTGACCTTTCAATGCCGCGTTTCGGCATTAATTGGAAGGAAAACAGAAGGTTTTGTTGCTGGTTGCGTTCGACTTATAAATATAGCCCTTCCCGGGTTCGAGGGATGTAAGCGTACCCTGCCACGAAATACCCGTATACATTGCCATACCGTTTTGCGACTTGATGACATCGCCTATGTTGGGACTGAGACCCGCCAAGGCCTCATTGATGCTCATGGAGTGCGCCAACGGGTAGCCAATCCAACTGTAACCGGGCACCAAAGTGACCGGATGATGAGCCGTATTGACGGGAAGGCCTTCCAACGTCAGGGTGAATGGCGCACTGATTTCTATCATGTACATCTTCGCAGGTTCGAGGGTGGTGAGGCTTCCGTCCCAGCCATAGCCCGGTAAATACGACGCGCTTCCGTATTGCGAAACGATATGGAGACCGTTGTTGCCCATAGCTGTTTCGAGTTCGGCCAAGCTGATGTCGAGATAGGTCGACCACCACGTCCATTCCGTTGTCAGGTCATCGGTTTGCTCGGCAGGATAATCAAAGATTTCGCTGCGGCGGAAAAGGTAGACGTCCTGCATGACATTGTTGGAAGGATAACAGGAAAAAACCGCGTTTGACTTATTGTATTTCAACATATTACGCGAATTTGCGCCTTGGGCAACCATTGTGGCAACACCATTCGAACCAAAACTGATGTTCCAACGCCCGTTATCGTTGTTGGTGGCTTGCGTCCGTAAATAGTTGTTGCTGCTGCTCGCGGCATACAAATAGCCGCCCTGATTTCCCCATTGTGGGTCGAAGAATGTCCAATATCCATTCTCGGAACCTAAGGTCAACTCGCAGATGGTGTTGTCGATGGCTGCAATGACATTGTCTTCGATGGTGACCGAAGCTGCCGAGCGGTTGTTGGAGTTTTGGGTGGTTCCCAAAGCCATTCCATTGTCCACATTGACAATCAGATAGGTTCGACCTGCCACCAACTGCTCAGTTGAGGTGACAAGATAATAAGTTTGCTCAAATAGCTGCGGTGCATAGTTGAACACCGCACTCACCGTAACATCGCTGGCGGGCATTTCAAACTGGTCTTCAATAACGGTCACGGGATTGCCTTCGGCATCGGTGACAGTCCAATGGTCGAGGGCAAAGCATGGTTCGGGGCTTGCCGTCAGGCTGATGGTGGTCTCCTCGATGGCTTGCGTCGCGCTAACGGTGATGCTGCCGTGGCTTGCCTCCACAACCGTGATGTCAAAAAGCTGGTCCCACTGGGCATACAAGTCCAAGTCAGCGAGCAGCCTAACCGTGGCACCATCCGCATAATACTCGCCCGCACCTTCGGCCTCGGTGTTCCAACCGTCGAAGACAAAGCCTTCCCTGTCGAAAGCATTGGCCTGCAATTCGGTAGGCTCGTATTCATCCACGTTTTGGTCGTCCATCCATCCCGTGCCGCCGTTCGGGTCGAAATGGATGGTTCGGATAGGGACGGAATAGGAAACTTTCTTATAAAGTTGAACGGGCTGCTGTTGGTTGTAGGTGGTCGACTTGTAGTAACGGAAACGCTTGTCGTTGTTATTAAAGCGCATCACGGAGGTATTTGACGTGATGGTCACGCCATTGGTGCCAAAGGCCAAGGTATTGGCCATCGGGTTGTTCGAGAAATTGAGCTTGTTGTTGTCCGCCGTACCATAAATGTATTTTCCGTTATTAGTGCCGCCGTTGACGCGAATGGAATAGCCGCCATCCATCGGGGCGATGATCAGCGAAACCAATCCCTCACCCGACACCGAAGCATTCGCAATGGTCTTTTCCTCGTAGCTGTTGACGGCGTCGATGCCTGTCCAAACGTAGGCCGAGGTGGCGGAATTCTCATATAGCAAAACGTATTCGCCGCTCCAATCGGTTGGGGCAGTGGCCATTTTTGCGTAGTCGCCGTTATTGGCGCTGCCTTGCACGAAGGTAGCCATCACAGTGACGTTGAAAGCGGGCATGGTGAAGCTGTTGCCTGACACGGGAACCGTGATGCCCATGTCGCCCACCTTGTAGACATACCATGAATACAACACATAACCGCTTTCAGGCGTGGCGGTCAGGGTGATGGTCGTCCCCGACAAGGCACTACTCGTGCTGGTGCTGATGCTGCCGTGGCTCACCGTACCCAACGTGATATGATAGATGGTGCTGTTCGGCTTGAAGGTCGCGCTCACGGTGACATCATAGCTCGGCATGGTGAAAGTGCCGTTGCTGCTCACAGTGACGGTGGTGGTTGGGTTATTTGTCTTGTAAACGGTATAAGTATCCACCATATATCCCGGATCGGGCGTGGCAATGATGGCCACTGTGCTGCCTTCGAGGGCGGTTTCGGGAGCCGAAACGCTACCATGCGACAGGCCCGTGGCGCAAGTGATATTGTGGCTGATGCCGCCGCTCCAATTCTCGTCCCAAATCATGCGGGCGTATTCCGGATGGTCGATAAAGGGATTGCGGTTGTTTTGGTAGCCATAAACGGCGTTGTTGCGGTCGATTTCCTTTTGGCTGACAGGGTCTTCGTCGCTCCAACGCAACAGCATAGTCATGGCCCAGTTCTTGATTTCCGACTTGTCCGTCATGCCGCTGGTGCCCCAACTGTCGTCCTCGCCAAAGTAGCGCACGCTCATGTAGAAATAGGTTCGCGCGATGTCGCCCTTGTATTCGTCGATAGGCTCAAAAACGGTGCCCGAATAGCCCGTGGTGAGACACGACCCTAATTTCGAGCCATTGCCGGAGGTGTAGGTCACCTTTTTGACTTCGCCGTATGGATAGTTGCCACGGCGGGCATTGACGTAGCCATCGGTGGGATACACATGGAAGAGGTCGCTGCGTGGAGCAGTCTGGTCGCCAAACCAACTTTGCGGCCAAGTGTGTTCACGGTTCCAGCAATCGCCTTCCTGAACGTATTCGCCGCACAGGCCGGTGTTCAGGCTGTATTCGATGTTGGAATAGATGTCCCAAATCTTGCCATTGGGCTTGCAATCGGTGTAGGCAAAGGCGTTGAGAAGCCCGCCATAGCTCACCACGTGATGACCTTTGATGATGTTGTGCAAGGCGACTTTCAGCTCGTCGCCAGTCTTGCCCGTGGCCGCGTTGTAGTAGCCCGAAGGAATCTGCGCCCCAAGGCCGCCCCATGCCACAACGAGCATGAGGAGCAGGGCCTTCTTACGTAAATCGAACATTTGTTGGTGGGTTTAATGGTGTTTGTTGGTCAATAAAAGGAGGCACCAACAAAATGCTGGTGTCTCCTTAAAAACAACATAAGAAACTGTTCTTTTTAGTCCTCACGCTTCTTGGCCACAGCGTAGGCTGCACCAAAGCCGATAAGGACAGCTATACCACTGCCCACAGGGGCGGGTTGGTTGCCGGTTTGGCCATGAGAAGGCAGGGTGGGATAAAGCCCACCATCTCTGTTCGAGCCTTCACCTTGCTCGCCACGACCGAACAAACCGCCGTTGTCGGCAAACGAAGCCATGCCCAATCCAAGGACGATGGCCAATGTCAATGCTAATTTTTTCATATTGTCGATGTTTTTAATTGTTATTTATTCGATTTTATTATATGTGGGGGCGAACACGTAGGTTCGCCCCTACGATTTTATTTATTTTACAACAACCTTTTGAATCTTGACATTGTTACCGCTCACAAGGCGGAGCATGTAGACGCCCGGAGTGGTATCCACGCTGACGCTGCATGTGCCGTTGATGATTTCGTCGCTGACGATGCGGCCAGTAACATCAATCACTTGCAGGGTGGCTTGGCCTTCGTTGCTGACGATGAATCTGCCATTGCTGAAGAAAGCGAAGCTGTCGTTGTTTTCACCAATGGAGGTGCTGGTGCTGAAGACCAAACGGAAACGTGTTGTGTAGTCCGTGGTGTTGGCCTCGAAGCTGTAGCTCGGTGTTTGGAGCAGGTCGATGTCCATGCCTGTCATGTTGTCGATGAGGTGCAGGTAGTCCACGTCCATGTTCTCAACATTGACGCTGAGGGTGTAAGTACCATTTTCGGCAGCCTTGAAGCTGACAGGCATTTCGCCTTGGGCGTCGCTACGCACCACAGCGAAATCTGTTTCATCCAACGTAAAGCAAATCTTGGTGCTGTTCGGGTTGAGTTGGAACTTGGGCAACTGATTGCTTTCGTCGAAGTTGACAAAGGCACGGTCGATAAGGCCACCTTGGTTGTGGTTGAGGTTGAGAACGAGATTCTTGTTAACAGGAAGATTCCCACCACCAGCAATAGCATCATCAAATTGAACTTCATCACCATCTTCCTCGGCAAGCGCGAAGATACCTTCCATCGGGTTGACCATACCAGCTGAGACGGCAACGATTTCACTACCATCTTCGTTCATTCTATAGAAACTTTGTCCGAAGTAAGCTTCCTCAGCGTAGGGATTGCCGATGAGGTTCCAACCAGACCATGCAACATCATCGGTCTTGGACAAGGTGACGACACCATCACCTTCGTAAGGTGCACCCGTGAAAGTAAGAGTTGTGCTTTCTTGGCTGGCATAGAGATAACCCTTGCCTGAAGCGATGTTGAAATGCTTGGCCTCGTAGTTGCGCCACTCTTCACCTTGTTGAGCTTGGTCGAAGTAATAGAGGTCGTATTCATTCGTGAGGAAGCCATTTTCAGCAGTAGGTCTAATCATTGAAACAGGCGAAGCAATCAAATAATAGCCACCGGCACTAGTGCCGTAACCTGTAATATCCAAGGTATAAGTTTCGATTTCAGATTCATCAACTCTCTTATAGAATGCAAAGGTCTGATCCTTGATATTGTTGTTGATGGAAGTGTAGCATCTCCAGTCTTGAGAATTGTAAATTCCAATATAACGCTCAGTAGCATTGTTGAACAGATAACCCTCAGAGGTCATGGAGAAGACATTGTTCTCGTTGGTTCCCACACGGACACCATTGTTGGCATTAGTGCAATACAGCCAAGTCTCAGTTTCGCCATTCGGATAGAAAATGTAGCCATCCTCACTAATGCCGATGTTCCATTTGAGGTTGTCAGCAATGTCGCCCGACAAGGTGTTGCCCACCATGGTGACTTCAACTGCGGAAGGAGCACCTGTGCCATCGTTCGGCATAGCGTATGAAGACTCATCGGCATCATAAACACCAACGATGACAAACACATCATCCTCAGTAAGGTCAGCAAGTCTCGTCATCACCCATTCACCAGGAACAGGAGGTGCCACATAAGCCTCTTGGTTGACGGTGACAAGGTTGGAATAGACATCTCCGGCAGCGTCGTCGAGAGCGTAAACCTTCAGGTAAGCCGTGCGGGCTTCGCCTTCGTTGGCATCAATGACATAATAAACATTGTTTTCGTCATTGATTTCAGCGGTAATCCATTCGTAAGTGGCAGCCTCGCCATCAGCATCGCAGAAATAGACTTCAGCGACAATTTCAGTAATGTTTTCGTAAGTTACGGTCAGGGTGCCATCGGCTTCTGTAGCAGGGACAGAAACAGTAGCAGGTTCAACCGTGATTGAAGGTTCGGCGACAGTTACTTCTTCAATGTCGGCAGCGCTGCGGGGCAGGATTTCCTTGGTGGTGTTGTATTGCAGATAAATACCGGTCACATTATAAACGTGTCCTTCCACAAAGATATTCCCATAATCATAGAGCGTGTTGTAAGGAGTGATTTGGTTACCTTCGCTGTCTTGGAGCTTGCCGTCGGTGTAGGTCAGGTTTTCGTATGCTACCAAAGCACCTGTGTTCACGCCAGAAAGCTCGCTGATGGCGATGTTCTGAACAGTAACAGTGCCATTAGGCGTAACGGTGAGACCTTCGGTTGTTGCAGTCAAGTTCTTTAATTCGGCGGAACCTCTATAAATCAGCAACTTGCAGCTTGCGGTGCCGGTCAGCACATCGTTCACTTGGAAACCATGGTCACTCTGGTAAATAATCAGGCCGTTGCCAGCGTTATCGGTGAGATAGGCGTTGCTGTTTTTCACAGCCGAAATCACCCAACCACCAAAGGTGACGGTGACATCGGTTTCGGTGCTTGTGGCAGCCTCAAACAAGGCCGGAATAGTGGTGTAAGCCACAGGAGCTGCAGCCTGCGTGACGGTCACTTCCTTGGTGACGGTCTCGCGGTTTTCGTAGGTGTAGGTCAAGGTGACGGTGGCCGTGCGGACTGTGGTTGTGGTGTTGGCATCGGTAATCAGTGCGACGGTGCCTGTGGCTTCGGTATGCTCGTCCTCATCGGCAGAAATCCATTCGTAGCCTTCGGTGACTTCGGCGGTCAGCACACCACTTTCAACGGGATTGTTGATGGTGTAGCTGATGGTACCTTCTACGGCATCGTAGGCGAGGTCAACATTGTCGGCAGTGATGGTTGGATTGGTGGGAGCGTCTCCCAACACGAACAACTCGATTTGGGTGTTCTTGATGTTGTTGTTGATGGATCCGTAGGCACGCCAATCTTGAGGTGCGTTGTTGCTGAAATAAACGCCAAGATAGCGATTAACGTTTGTGTTCTTGAAACCGTGGTAGGAAGGATTGTTATTATCAGTGATGTTAAGTGCCCAAACCTTGTTGTCATTAGTGCCTACGCGGACACCATTATTGGCATCGGTTGAATAGAGCCAAGTGGTGGTGCTGTTCAAGGGATAAATAATGTAGCCGCCATCGGTGGCTTCAAAGGTCCATTGCAAGGCAACGTTGTTGGTAGCGATTTGGTCGTTTTCGATGGTAACTTCAACGGCGGCAGGAGCACTGCTGCTACCATTGGCACTGGTGAGTGCACGGCCAGAAGTCACATCCACAATCAAGTAGGTTTGGCCAGCCTCAACAGCGTGACCGTCAATCCTTGAGAAGACTTGCTCTTGTACAGGCGCAGTAATGGTGTAGGTAGCTGTTGCTATTGCGCTGTTGTTGAATCCTTCCTTCACGGCGAAAGCTTTCACCGTTGTGGTTTCCTCGATGGTGAGGGCCTCGGTGTATTCCGCGCTTTCCGTGGTCGGATCGTTGCCGTCCAAGGTGTAGTAAATCGTTGCGCCATCGGTGGTGCAGCTGATTTCCACGGTTTGGGTTTCGGTGTAGGTGCCTGCGGCAGGGTTAAAAGTCGGGGTGGCAACGGTGGGTGTGGGAGCGTCGCCGCCGTAAGTGATGGCAAATGCAGCAATTCTTCTGTTGCCGGAACTGCCACCAATCGTAAAGGTAACGGATTCGGCATCGCCCGTCCAAGTACCATCGGAATAGGTACCAACATCGGTGGTGATGGCATTTGAGCCATCGCTTGAACCGAAGGTGATGCTAATGGTGGTCAGGTTGGCATCGGAAGAAACGATGGTGATGGTGTTGCCACCATAGCATCTGATGGCTGTTCCGGAAGAGTAATACTTCGGAGCATTGCTACCTGTGCCTTTGGCGAAAGTGCCTGACACGTTGTCATCAAAAGTAACGGAGGTGATTTCATCTCCATTTCCATAGCCTTGGTCGGCGGCAGTCCAATTGATGGTGGTCTGCGCCCATGTAAGGCCGCTCATCAGCAGCAGTGCTGCCAATAACATTGTAAACTTTTTCATGGCTTAATAATTTAATTGATACTGAATTATTTGTTGTTTCTATTATACTCAAATACCTATATTGAGACTTGCAAAGATACGTTTTTATCTCGTATGCGTGCACGTACTTATATAAAAAAAAGGAAAATTTTGGAAACCGAGGTGTAACCTTTCCTAAATCAGGCAGATGCGGAAGCCTGCATTTCGGCGTAATCCGGGAGGTGGTCCATGGCCTGCAATGCCGCGCCTTCCACCTTGTAGCAAAACAGCATGGCACCATTGCTGAGAAGCAAAAAACGTGGATGCAGGGCCGAATGGTAGCGCACGGCCTGCTCAAGGGTGCTTTGGCTGAGGGTCACACTCGGAGCCTTGCACTCCACAATCATCAGCGGACGGCCTTCGGCGTCGAAGAGCACGGCATCGCAACGCTTGTCCAAGCCGTTCACCTTGACAGAATACTCCACCGCCAACCGTCCGGCAGGCACGCCAAGATGCTCCACCAAAAGATAAAGCACTTTTTGCCGCACCTCCTCCTCGGGCGTCAGCGCGACGAAACGCCTACGCAAGGGGTCGAAGACAAAAGTCTTGTCCTCGCGGGTTTCCGTCTTGAACCATGGCAACCGTGTGTTGGGCATAAAACCGATTTTTTGCGCCGACAAAGATAAAAAACTTATCTTTGCCAAAAATTCCAAGCGATGAAAAAACAGCTTCTTTTCCTTTTGAGCCTTGTCTTTGCGCTTTGCGCCTGCCACCCAAAAACGGATTCCCTCATCGGCAAATGGGAAGCCGACAAGGTGAACGTGCAGTTCGACGAACAACGCTCAACCCCCGAAATGGTGAAGCAAGTCGGCGAGATGGAAAAACAGAACTATTTCACCATCAGCAACGATTCCATATTGGTTTTCAATAGCTTGGAAATGGAAATGACAGGCCGCGTCACTACCGACAAGCAAGGAAACCTTTTCTTGGACGGTGCTCTTTTCGGGCAATGGAAAGACGGACAAATCGTCACTCGAACGAAGTCGCCAATCGGGAAGATTGTGGCGACTTATCGGAAAAAATAATATTGGGGAAAGGACAAAAATGGCCGTCTATAGATTCCATGCAGGAATGACTTAGACGGCCATTTTTTTACTCTTCGTTTTCAACGAACTTCAAGCTGTAGACAATCGATTCAAGCTGCAGTAACTGGCTACGTTTCTTTTGGTTAGGCTCGTAATAGTAGCCTTCCACCGTGACGAGATTGCCCGTGTGGCTGTCGGCAAAAGTGTAAGACACGAAAGGCCCACCCATGAAGTCGTTTTCCACCTTCCACATGCCACGCATCTCCACCGTGTAGCCTGCCGGAAAATCGTTCACCACCGTCACCAACGGAGGCACAAACTCTGTCTCGGTCGACATATAGGAGCCTTCCAAAGGTCCCGGAATGTACTGCTGCATCATCATATTGCGCATGGCGACGAGGCTGTTCGACTCAAATTGTACCGTGTCCTTGTAGGGTGTTTGGTAAATCACGATGCAGGCACTGGAACGTTCCTGCTCCTTGCGAATCCACATGAAGTCAGGCTCGTCCTTGGCGATGTAAAAGCCTTGCGGCACGATGAGCGAAAAACCGAATTTCTTGGCGATGGCATTGGCGATGTTCTCGTCCTTGGTAGGACGGAACACGTTCAGGATACGCTCGCGTTCCACCTTGTCGAACCACTTCTGATACACTTCCTTCTGCTTGTCGAAAAGCTCTACCCAAGCGGTGGAATTGGGCGCGGTGATTTTCACATAACGTTGCGGCGCGGCCCAAAGGTCTTCGGCGGTCTCGGCAGTGGCCTTTTCCTTGCTCGGGTCGATTTCCACTTCGATGATGCACTTGTGTTTCATGAACATGTCGGAGAAACCGGCCACCTTGATGCGCGACAGCTCGTTTCGCGACTCGGGCTGGGGCAAGCCGTACTGATAGTCGAGGAAGAAATGGCGGATGGAGTCGCCGATGACTCCGTCCCATTGCTGGTCGTTTTGGACGACAACCAAAATTTCAGAAGTGCCGCCCACCGAACGGTCTTTTCTTGAAGCTCGCGACCCGTCGCCGCAAGCCGTCATCATGCAAGCCAACAGCATGATTGACATGATTTTGAGATGTGTTTTCATAGTATTAGTTTTTTGAGGTCAAACCTAAAAATCATTTCTTTTTCTGGGTCGAGGTGGTCGACTTCTTCTTGGTACCGCTCGAACTGCCTGAGGATTTACCCGTCTTGATGACCAACTTCTTCCCTACCACTACGGTGTTGGATTTCATCCCGTTCCACTTCTTGATGTCGGCAGCAGTGCAACCATATTTCTTCGCAATCGATCCTAAGGTCTCGCCTTTTTTCACCACATGGGTCTTCGTGGTCGAGGCCGACGACGAGGTTTTTCCGCCACTCTTCGTCGACTTGCTGACTTGGGCCATCGGTGCGCCCGAACGATAAATGATGAGCTTTTGTCCGGAATGGATGGTTTCGCGTTTCAAGTGGTTCCACTGCTTAATCTTCGATGCCGTCACGTTGTATTTCCTCGCGATGCTGCCGAGGCTCTCCCCTTTCTTCACCACGTGCGTGATGCGGTCGCTCACCGCCTCCACTTTCTCCTCGATGATTTCCTTTGTCACTTGCGCCTTGCTCTTGTAGGCGTAGACGCTGTCTTCCAATTGCACGAACCGCAGCGCGTATTTCATGGGAAGGCGCAACACGTATTGGTTGTCCTTTGATGCGGGAATAATCCTCTTGGTGTACTGCGGGTTGAAAAAGACGATGTCCGACATGGGCACGCCGATACATTCGTTGATTTGGTCGAAGCCAAGCCTGTCGTGAATCATCACCGTGTCGGTGCCATGCAAAAGCAAGCCCGGATTGATGGGATAGATGTTGTGTTCGGACGCGAAATTCATCAAATAAGTCACCGCAATGAAAGCTGGCACATAGCCACGGGTCTCTCGCGGCAGGTAAGGCCAAATGGCCCAATAGTTCTTCACGCCGCCCGCCCTAATGAGCGCCTTGTTGACCGTTCCGGGACCCGAATTGTAGGCCGCCAACACCAAAAACCAGTCCTCGTAGCGGGCATACAAGCTTTGCAGGTATTCGCAAGCCGCCACGGTTTCCTTCATCGGGTCGTAACGCTCATCGAGCAAAGTGGTGATTCTCAGGCCATAAGTCTTTCCCGTGGCCGGCATGAACTGCCACAAGCCCTTGGCACCCGCATGGGAACCCGCCGTGGGATTCAGTGCCGACTCAACCATGGCCAAATATTTCAGTTCCAAAGGCAGGTTGTATTTGGCGAGATATTCCTCAAACAAAGGAAAATACACGTAGGAAAGGCCCAACATACGACTCGACTGCTGACGGCGGCGCACCGCATACAAGTCGATGAACGACTTCACATGTGAATTGAAAGTCAACGGAATCGTCGTTTCGCGCGCCAAAGCCTCAATGCGTTGGGCATAGATGCTGTCGGGGAAGGTTGGAATCTCGTCCTTGTCATAGCCGTAGACATTCAGCAACGTGGAATCGATGTCCAAATACACATCCCTGAAATACGTGATGCCACTCACCAAGTCGAGCATTTCCATGACCGCCGACTCCTCGACCACCGACTTGCCAGAATTCAAGTCATTGATTTGCTGATCATCAAGTTCAACTTCAAGACTGTCGGGTTCGGGATAAACAGGGTCGTTGGATTGACAAAACACGCTTGCCATAGGGAAAAGCAACAGAAAAGCCAAAGGCGCAAATTTCATTTTTATGACGATTTTAAGGATTTGGTGAATCTTATTTTCAAGAAAACGCAAAATTATCAAAAATCGTCTATTCAGGAAGAAAAAATAGTGATTTTGTCTTTTCAAACGATTCGACTTGTTTATAAACACCGATAAATTAGCGGGTTACCTGATAAAACTTGGGGTGAGCGAGGAGGATAAGATTATTGAGAAGGGGGAGTGATAACTTTCTGAAATGCCAACCGCTCATCGCCGTTGAGCAAATGGATGATGCCGCAATACTGATAGCCATGCCTTTCCAAGCCCTTGCGCATGATGATATTGGCCTCGTGCGTGTCGATACGGATATTGGAAACTTGGCTCTCGCAATAGTCCAAAAGGGCATCCAAGATGCCGTGTGAATTGGGCGTACTGGCAATGCGGTGGATGACGTAATAAGGCTCGTCGTCAAGCCATTGGCCGTCATAAATCACATTGTAAGTCACTTCAGGACTGGGCAACAAGGCAAAAGTCCCCACTATCCTACCCTCTTCATTAAGCATCACATGACTTCCGCCTAACTCAATGTCTTTCTTGAACATATCATCTCGAGGATAGCCGTCTGGCCATTGATAGGTATTGCCGTAACTCCGCATGATTTCACGTGCCATGTCGCGCAATTGGAGTATGGTCGGCAAGTCGGCCATGGTGGATTTGCGGATGGAGTAATTCATTTTTGTCCAAGTTCAAAAATCGTCAAATCAGCCACTTTCATGTCCACCACTTGAATCAAATCCTGTGGGTTCAATTTAAACTGCAAGCCCCTCACGCCCGCGCTAACATAAATATAATCAAACAGTTCGCAGGTCTCGTGGATGAAGGTTGGGAATTGCTTTTTCATGCCCACAGGCGAGCAGCCGCCACGGATGTAGCCCGTCAGCGGCAGCAGTTCCTTCATAGGGATGAGGTCACAGCTCTTGTTGCCAGTGGCCTTGGCGGTCTTCTTTAGGTCAAGTTCGTCGTTGCCCGGTATGACACAGACGAAATATCCAATCTTGTCGCCTTTCAGCACCAATGTCTTGAACACTTGGTCGATGTCCTCACCCAATTGGTCGGCGATATGCTGTGCCCCAAGGTCGTTCTCATCGACTTCGTAAGGAATCAGCTCATACGCAACCTTTTTTTGATCGAGGATGCGGCAGGCGTTGGTTTTGTTGATTTTTTCTTTGGACATGATGATTTATTTGTTACAACTACAACAAAGGTGTCATATATAGAGGAAGATAGGTCAAACCGTTTTCTTCCTTATAATCAGCTGAATGCAAAACATAAGGTGTTGAAAGATATTGTCCATACTTGTTCAAACATTTGGTAAGCGAGGAAAGACTGTAGCCCGCCCCTGACTTCACTTCAATAGGTGAAATGTTGTGCCTTGATGTGATTTGTGGCTTTCTGACGAGAAAATCAATCTCCATCCTTTCATCAGCATCATCGCGGGACGAATTACTATAGAAATACAACTTATGCCCTGCGGTGGCCAACATTTGCGCAACAATGTTTTCAACCAACATCCCCTTATTGATTTCAAGCTTGTCAAGAAGCAATTTTTGGTATAAGTTGTTGTCCATCAACTCATTTTCATCGAAAGCATGTGAGACAAGCAAACCGGTGTCGGCAAAATAGCATTTAACACGCATGTTATCCAACTTCAACCCAAGCCCCACATTAGGCTCGGTGGCGGCAAAACAAAGGTTCACCACGCGAGCCTCATTAAGCCAAACAAAACTCGATTCATAACTTCGGAACTTGGCATTTTTCTCCAAATCCGCAAGACGGAATTTCTTCTCATGCCGCTGCAACTCGGCAGGTATCGTGTCGAAAATGCTTTTCACTTTCTTCTCAAGTCGGTCGGCATGTTTCTCAATGTCTTGACGGTACAAATCAAGAATCATACGCTTTTCCCTATCCACCTTTCGGAAGTCCTTGTAGTCAACGAAACTTTTCACCGCTTGGGGCATACCACCGACCAACAAATATTTCCGAAAATAATCCAGTGCTTTGTTATGGATAGGACCAAGTGGCTTCTTTTTCCCAAAGCAATCCCTGATGAATGGCATCATCATTTCGTCACCCAAAGCCCAAAGAAATTCCTCGAAATCCATCGGATACATTTTGATACGTCGTTCTTCCGAAGGAATCAGTATGTCCTTGACATTCTTGTTGATGGAAACCAGCGAACCAGTTTCAATATAATCATATCGCCCATCGGCTACCAAATGCTTGATGGCTGCCCGCGCTTGTGGATATTCCTGAACTTCATCAAAAACAATTAGGGAACTGCGTTCGTACAAAGTCACATGATAGTACAATTGAAGCTGCATGAAAAGCTCGTCCCTATCATGAAGATATTGGTCAAAAATGAGGCGCAGTTGTTGCGACATATCGCTAAAGTCTACAAAAATGGAGGATTTGTACTCCTTGGCAAACTCACGGGCAATATAACTTTTTCCTACACGACGTGCACCATCAAGCAGGATGGCCACCTTGCCTTGGTCTTCCTGCTTCCATTTCAATAACTTATCGTAAATTTTCCGTCTCATAACGGCTGCAAAGATACAACTTTTGCACCTTTTCAAGCAACTTTCTTATCACTTTTTGCACCTTTTCAAGATGTTTTTCATTGAGTTTTTGCACCTTTTCAAGGCATACTCATTACTTCCTATTCTCCTCCACCCACTTCCGGGCATTCACAAACGCCTCCATCCAAGGCGACACTTCATCGTTCTTGCGCTCGTCGGGATAGAAGGCCCACTGCCAAGGCAGGAAGGCGCGCTCGAGGTGCGGCATCATGGCGAGATGGCGGCCATCATTGGAGCAGACCGCTGCCGTGGACCAGTCGCTGCCGTTAGGGTTGCCCGGGTATTCGTCCTGACCGTAGGTCATCACGATTTTGTATTTGTCGCGGTAGCAGGGGAAATAGAAACGACCCTCGCCGTGGGCAATCCACACGCCGAGGCGGTGACCCGACAACGACTTGAGCATCACGCTGTTGTTCTGTTCAATCTCCACGTTGAGGAAGCCCGACTCAAACTTGTGCGAGTCGTTGTGCATCATCAGGGGGTGCTCCTCATGGTCGGGATAAAGCAGGCCGAGTTCCATCATCACCTGACAACCGTTGCACACGCCGAGGCTCAATGTGTCCTCGCGGGCGTAGAAGTCGTCGAGAGCTTTCTTGGCTTTCTTATTATAAAGGAAAGCGCCTGCCCAGCCCTTGGCCGAGCCGAGTACGTCGGAGTTGGAGAAGCCACCAACGAAGACAATCATGTTCACATCCTTGAGGTCCTCGCGCCCTGAAGCCAAATCTGTCATCGTGACATCCTTCACATCGAAGCCGGCGAGATAGAGCGCGTAGGCCATCTCACGGTCGCATTGGCAGCCCTTTTCGCGGATGATGGCCGCATTGATGCCTGAAGACTTGCGGCGGTGCATGTTGATGCCAAGACTGGATGCCGTGCCAGTGAAATTGCGCCCGAAACTATAATGCAGGTACTGTTTCTTGTAGTTCATGAAACGCTCCATGGCTTTCCTCGGGCCACTCTGCTTGCGGTCGAGGAGGTAGGACGACTTGTACCAAGTGTCGCGTAGCGCATCTATGTCAAAAATATGATTATGTTCGCCATGGGCGATGGTCAACATACGGTTAGCCGTGGGTTTGCCAATGACCTTGAAACTGATGCCAAGCTCGCGCAACATGCGGTTGGCGATGCCATCATTGGAGACTTGGATGACCACCGAAGGCTTCTCGCAGAACAACACCGAAACAAGGTCTTCCTTATCGAATGCCTTGAAATCGAGGTTCATACCGTATGTAGTGTTGGCAAAATTCATCTCCAACAAAGTGGTAATCAAGCCGCCTGCCGACACATCATGACCGGCCAAGATGAGGTCGCTCTCGATGAGTTTCTGGATGGCGTTGAAGCACTTCTTGAAATAAGTGACACTCTTCACGTCGGGCGTGGCCTGACCGATGGCATCAATGGATTGCGCGAAACTGCTGCCGCCAAGCTCGAAACCGTCTTTCGAAAAGTCGATGTAAAGGAGTTCGGTGTTCTCGTCGGTTTTCATCACAGGGCGCACCACTTGGCGGATGTTCGACACCTCGCCAGCGGCAGAGATGATGACCGTTCCGGGAGCCACAACTTTCTCGCCGTCAGGGTATTTCTGCGTCATGGAGAGGCTGTCCTTGCCCGTTGGCACATTGATGCCCAAAGCCACGCAATAGTCGCTCAAAGCCTTCACGGCTTCATAAAGTCGCGCGGTCTCGCCTTCTTGTTTGGCAGGCCACATCCAGTTGGCGCTCAACGAGACACCTGACAGGTTGCCTTCAATCGGTGCCCAAAGGATATTGGTCAAAGCCTCGGAAACGGAGAGGCGCGAAGCGGCGGCGGGGTTAATCAAGCCCGCAATCGGGGCGTGACCCAAAGCTGTAGCGATGCCGCGCTTGCCATTATAGTCCAAAGCACTGATACCGAGGTTGCTCAAAGGCAACTGCACCTCGCCCACGCATTGCTGCTGCGCCACGCGACCCGTCACGGAGCGGTCCACCTTGTTGGTGAGCCAATCCTTGCAGGCCACGGCTTCGAGTTGCAACACGCGGTCAAGATACTTGTGAATATCGCGCTTGGTATAACTTATCTTCTTGAAATGATAGGGTTTGGTCGTGTCGTGCAAAATTGTCTTAGGCGCACTGCCAAAGAAGTCGGAGATGGCCAAGTCGATGGGTGCTTTGCCTTTCTTGCGGACGAAACGCAGACGCTCATCGCCAGTCACCTCGCCCACTTCATAATACGGAGCGCGTTCGCGTTCGGCGGTTTCCTTGATAATATCCTTGTCTTTCTTATTGACTAACAAGCCCATGCGCTCCTGCGACTCGTTGCCGATGATTTCCTTGTCGGACAAAGTCGGGTCGCCGATAGGCAGGTTGTCCACGTAAACCACGCCGCCCGCGTCCTCGATGAGTTCGGAGAGGCAGTTCAGGTGACCGCCCGCGCCGTGGTCGTGGATGCTGCGGATGGGGTTGTGGTCGCTCTCGGCCATGGCACGGATGACATTGCTCACGCGCTTCTGCATCTCGGGATTGGCGCGCTGCACGGCGTTCAACTCGATGGCGTTGCTGTATTGGCCCGTATCGACACTCGACACAGCGCCGCCGCCCATACCGATGCGGTAGTTGTCGCCGCCGAGGACGATGATAACATCGCCTTCCTCGGGTTCCAACTTCTTGGCATCTTTCTTCTTGGCGAAGCCGATGCCACCCGCCAGCATAATGACCTTGTCATAGCCAAGTGCCTGTTTCTCATTGTGTTCAAAAGTCAGCAAACTGCCGTTGATGAGCGGTTGGCCGAACTTATTGCCAAAGTCGGAGGCGCCGTTGGAGGCCTTGATAAGGATTTCTTCGGGCGTTTGGTAGAGCCATTTGCGCGGCTCGATGTCTTTCTCCCAGTCGCGGTCGTCTTCGGTGCGCGGATAGGAGGTCATGTAAACGGCCGTTCCCGCCAAAGGCAGACTGCCTTGACCGCCAGCCAGACGGTCGCGGATTTCGCCACCGCTACCTGTGGCTGCGCCGTTGAACGGCTCAACGGTGGTCGGAAAGTTGTGCGTCTCGGCTTTCAGCGAAATCACCGTCTCGATGGGCTTGATTTGGAAAGCCGAGGGTTTGTTAGGCTCAGCGGGAGCAAACTGCTCCACTTTGGGGCCAAGGATGAAAGCCACATTGTCTTTATAGGCCGAAACCAACTTGTTCGGGTTCTCCTTCGAGGTTCGCTTGATGAGGGCGAAAAGCGTGTTGGGCATCTTTTTCCCGTCGATGACGAAAGTGCCGTTGAAAATCTTGTGACGGCAATGTTCGGAGTTCACCTGCGCGAAGCCATACACCTCACTATCAGTGAGTTTGCGGCCAATCTTTGCGGATATGCCTTTCAGGTAGTCCATTTCCTCATCGCTCAAAGCCAAACCTTCCTGTTGGTTGTAGGCCTCAATGTCGTCGATGTATTTCAACGGCTCAGGCTCGCGGTCGATGGCGAACACGTTCTGGTCGAGGTCCTTGTAACGGTTTTGCAGCATCGGGTCAAAAGGCGCGTCCTTCGACTCCACCTTTTGGAACTCCTCAATGCGAACAATGCCTTTGACACCCATGTTTTGGGTGATTTCGACGGCATTGGTGCTCCAAGGCGTAATCATCTCGCGACGCGGCCCGACGAAATATCCTTTCACCGTGTCTTTTTGGATTAATTCGGCCTTCCCAAAAAGCCAAGTGAGTTTGGAAATGGTTTCCTCAGAAAATACAGATTGTGAATCAACAGCGATAATACGTTGATTATCAGGTTGGAAAAAACATACCATAAGCGCAAAAATTTATGCCGCAAAGGTAGGGTTTTTATTGGAAAGATTATGAATTGATGCTGATAATTTTTTAACGGCGACAATTCAACAAGAACGCGACATTTCTATTCCCGAATCGTGTTCCCCACGTTGATCAGATGGTCGGCGATGCGTTCCGCGTTTTTCGCCAAGGAAAGGTATTCTGCCCCGACCTGTGGTGTGCAAGCCCCTTCGATAAGTCGCTGTATGTGATTGTGTTCCATGAGTTTCGTCAAGTCGTCAATTTCTTCTTCGATAAGGTAAGCGCGTTCCAAAGCCTTGCTGTCAAGGTCGTGATAAGCAACGGTGATTTCCTCATACAAAGCGTTGATACGGCTTTCCATGGTTCGGATTTCCTCAACTGCCTTTGGGGAGAACTGGGCCGCCTGCGCCTTCAGGCTCTCGGCATACTCCACGATGTTCTCAGCATAGTCGCCAATGCGTTCCAAGTCGCTCACGCTGCGGATGCTCGTGTTCAGAAATTTCAAGTCGGTTTTGCTTAGGCGGTTGTCGGAGAGCAACACCACATACCGCAACAACTCACCATTGAGGTAATTGAGTTCCTTTTCGGTCTTGACGAATTGCTCCGCTTCGCCGAAATCCATGGTGGTCACGATGTTAATCGAGCGTTTGAAGTTTTCCATCGCCAGACCCGCCATGTTCTCAATCTCCGCCTTCAGTTGTCTCACAGCCAAAGCGGGTGTGCGAAGCATCGTGTCGTCAAGGAAATACAAATGCGGTCGGTCGTCGCGGAGTGCTTCTTCTTTGTCGGAAATAATGTGGCATACGAGGCCCACCAAATTCTCCGTCAAAGGCAAAGCCACCAAGGTAGTACACACATTGAAGACCGTGTGGAACATAGCCAACTGCATTTGCGGCGCATGGGGGAAAAGATGCTCGAAAACGCTCCCGAAACTCCATAACCCGTTTGTTGCCAAACGCAAGGCCTGAGCCAACAACAGAAACAGCACGACACCCATCATATTGAAAAACAAGTGGATAAGTGCCGTCCGCTTGGCATTGGTGCCGCTGGTCATGCCCGCGAGGATGGCCACCACGCACGAGCCGATGTTGGAACCCATCGTGAGATAGATGCCTTGATTGAGCGAGAGCAGTCCCGCCACGACCATTGTGATGGCAATGGAAGTGAGCACCGAAGAACTTTGGATGATGGCGGTGAACAAGGCACCCAAAAACACGATCAGCAACGGATTTTTGATACCGGCGAGAAACTGTTTCACTGAATCGAGCGCGGCGAAGTCGTCCATGGCATTCGACATTATGCCAAGTCCCACAAACAGGATGCCGAATCCTGTCAAGATGCCGCCCGTGTGCTTCCACGACTCGCGTTTTGCGAACATCAGGATAAAAGCACCAACGCCGGCAAGCGCAGAGAAAAGCACTGTAGTAGATATGCCGTTGCCACCGAACATGCCCAAGGCCACCAATTGCGCCGTCACGGTGGTGCCGATGTTGGCGCCATAGATAACCGTGGCAGCTTGCGTCAGCGACATGATGCCGACGTTCACGAAACCGATGACCATCACCGTCACGGCTCCCGAACTTTGGATGGCTGCCGTGCCGAGGGCACCGATGCCCACACCCGTCCATTTGCTCCCGCCCACACGGGCAAAGAGTTGCTTCAGTCGCTTGCTGCCTGCGCTTTCAAGATGCGAACTCATCAAATGGCAAGCCATCAGGAAAACACCGATGCCCGCCGTCAGGGTCAAAATAGCTGTAATAATACCGATTGTATTCATAGGTTGATGGTTTGGAAAATAGAACAAAAAAAGTGGCGAGGAACGAATCCACACCACTTTTCGGGTTTTTCAAAATGACATAGTTATGGCTGTTGCGAAGGTTGTTTCGGGGCGAATAACGCCTTACCTGTCCACGCAGCAAAGCCTTGGAACATTTGCTTCCCTCTGCCTTCTGGCCAATGGTTTCAAGCATCGGGATGGATGCCCAAGCCTTGTTTCCAACGAAAGATTTGTGGATTAACTCATCGTCGTCATCGTCCAAATCAAAGTCATCGACGACAACGGCCATACAAGTTGATGCAGCGGTTTGCTTGCCCATTCGTTGTGCCTCGCCATATTCGTCGGCAACAAGGCACACCAATACCAAGCCCATCAAAACGAGCATGAAAACGGAGCTATATTTCCTTAATGCTTCAAACATGGGGACAAAAACATCCTATGTTATATGTAAACGGCGATTTTGATGGTTTATTGCTTTTGTGATTAAATTGCATACTTTCGGGCCATAAGTCCAAATTTTTATGAGTTAAGGCCCGAAAGTTTGCAGAAAACAAAAATCCGCGGAATTATTTCCCTGAAAAATTTAAAAACTGCGGAAAAAATTCCGCGATTTGAAAAATTTGTGTAATTTTGAGGCATAAATCGGAGGAAATTTATGGAAAACTTGTATAAACTTTTTCACGCGAAATTGGCCGAAACGCCAACGAACTTCCTGCGCTACCTGCACGACCGCATCAACTGGAAAAACCGCATGATTGCCATCCTCGGCGAACGCGGCGTAGGGAAAACCACGCTCATGCTCCAAAAAATCAAATTGGATGGCAGCGCAAATACACTGTATTTCAGCGCCGACAATATATATTTCGCTCAACACAGCTTGTTCGACACCGCCAACGAGTTTTACCGCAAAGGCGGCCAACGGCTCTACATCGACGAAATCCACAAATACCCATCGTGGTCAACGGAACTGAAGATGATTTACGACTATTGCCCTCAGTTGCAGGTGGTGGCCGCCGGCTCGTCCATCCTCGACCTGTACAAAGGCACCGCCGACTTGAGTCGCCGTATCATTTCCTACACCCTTACAGGCCTATCTTTCAGGGAATTTCTTGCCAAGACCAAAGACATTATGCTACCGCCCGTTTCGTTTGAGGCAATTTTGCGCCACGAGGTGAGTTTCCCTGATGGAGAACGTCCCTTGGCCTTGTTCGACGAGTACATTAAATCGGGGTATTATCCCTTCTGGGGCGAAACCGACTATACGACACGCCTCAACAACGTCATCAACCAAACCGTCGAAAACGACATCCCAACCTACGCAAGGATGAATGTCGCCACGGCGAGAAAACTCAAGCAGTTGTTGTTCATCATTTCGCAAAGCGTTCCTTTCAAGCCCAACTACACCGAGATTGGTGCCACCATGGAATGTGACCGCGGAACGGTGGCGGACTTGGCCTTCTACATAGAGAAAGCCCGCCTGACCATGTCACTCAAACATTTTGATGACGGCATGAAAAATTTCGGCAAATTGGAAAAACTCTATTTGGGCAACACCAACCTTGTCCATGCCCTTTCGGAAGGAAAACCCGATGTTGGAAACTTGAGAGAAACTTTCTTCCTTTCGCAAATACAAGTCAATCAGAAGGTTTACGCTTCGAAGGTTTCTGATTTTCTTGTTGAAGGAAAGACTTTTGAAGTGGACGGAAAAAGCAAAAACAAGAAACAAATCGCCCAAACCAAGGACGCCTTTGTCGTGAAAGACGACATTGAATATGGTTACGAGAACATTATCCCGCTGTGGCATTTTGGGATGAATTACTGATTTTTTCACTCTGATGTTATTTTCAAAAAAAACCATGCACCTAACTCAACAAATGAACGACATCGTGTCATCCTCTGCCTCACATACCGAGAAGGAGCGCACCGCCCTTTTCAATGCGCTTGTGCTTCGGCACAAAGCCATGATTTGGCATATCTGCTCCGATTACAACCTCGGAAAAGCATGGAACACAGAGGATTGCATTCAAGAAGTAATGGCCAACATTTGGCGCGATTTCGACAAGTTCGAGGGTCGCAGCTCGGAAAAGACTTGGGTGTGGCGCGTGGCGACCAACACCATGCTGATGCTGAAACGCAAGGATGTCAGAAGTCCGCAGACGGAGCCTATCGAGATGGTTGGTGAGGGCGTGAAAAGCAACGAGCCAAGCGACGAGAGCCTGCAACAACTGCAACAGCTCATCAACGCACTGCCTGAAAAAGACGGCACTGCCATCCGCGCCTTCTTGGACGGCTTCTCCTACAAGGAAATCGCCGACATGACCGACAGCTCAGTTGGCGCCGTGGCCATGCGCATCGCCCGCACCAAGCTGAAACTCAAACAAATGTATGAAAAAGAAAACACCTTATCAAGATGAAAGACAACATAAACACCATGAACACGAATACTGAACACGACGATTTCAAGGCCGTGTGGGAACGTCGCCAACACTGGCAAGGGCGAGCCGAAAAGTCGGCACCCGACGACGCAACATTTTTGCGTTGGGCCGAGAAGGTACAACAATCCACCAATAGCCAGGAAGGTAAAATCATCCAATTCTCTGCCCACCGTCGCAACCGTTGGATACCATACGCTGCAGCAGCCTGCATCGCCATCGGGGTGTTTGCCATCGGACTGAACCACCATGGAGAAACGGGCAACAACCTGCCTGTGGCCAAGGAAGTGAAAGTGGGCGGACAAACCGTGCGCTTCCTCTGCAACAACGGCTGCTCGGCGCAAGACGTGTTGCTCTCGGCCAACGAGGTCATCAAATAACAAAACAAAAAACCATGAAAAACCGCATTCCATATCTCGCCGTACTCCTCGCCGTAGCACTGTCTGCCTGCAAGGAAAAGACGGATGTCACCAAGGCCAAAGGCTGCGAAAAGGCTGCGATGGAGTTGTACAGCAAGTATGCCGACAACACCAACCTCACTGTGGCCTATCTCGGCGACCTCAACATCAACGAAAAAAGCATCGATGCCCTGATGCTACAAGCCAACGACGAAGCGGATTGGGAAACGCTGAAACAAGACTTCGGCCTCACAGTTGGCGATACCGCCAACGTAGGCAGCAACCAAACTGACGACAAGGTCGTTTCGGTGGGTGTCGGCATTGAAACCGCTTTTTTGGACGATTCCGCTTTCGACACTTTGACCGACATCAGCCAGATACCCGCAGAAGACATCGAGAAATTCACGCTCATCGTCGCTGAAAAGATCCGCGAAATCATGAACAGTTTCCAAGCCCCCGACTCGTTGCTGTCCAATACTGCCATCATCGTCGGCCAAGGTGAGGTGGAACCCGAAGCCAACGACCACACCTACGACGACTACATCATGACCGTTTCGCGCGCCGTCGTCGTCGGGCTGATCAGCGAAAGAATTGAAGCCAATGCTTTGCTCAAGAACGGAGACACAGCCCTTCCCTCGGCAAGCTCAGGAGCCGAAGACCCTACAGCCCAAGGAAACCTGCAAAAGCTAAAGGAACAGGGCGACCAAATCATGGACGATGCGCAAAGCCACGGCCACATCGGCTACATCACCGCCGCCGACCACGACAACCGAACCTTGTGGCTCTTCTTCTACGACGACCAAGAGGAATGCAACACCATCATCACACACATCCGAGAAGACATTGTTATCAATAAATAAACTTTAAAAACAAAAGCATAATGAAAAAACTTTCCATTCTTATCGCGTTCCTGCTCTTTGGCGCAGGCCTTCGCGCACAGCAAACCAACCTCACCGAAGCCGTCGACTTCACCGTCACCGACTGCCACGGACAGACCTACAACCTCTTTGAAATCCTCGACCGAGGCCAAGCTGTCTTTATCGACTTTTTCTTTTACAGCTGTGGCCAATGTCAGGTGATTTCGCCTTACATTACGGGTTCTTATACCCAGATGGGCTGCAACATGCACGATGTGTTCTACATCGAAATCTCCTACATCGACAATGATGCCGTTTGCCAGCAATGGGCCAACGAATACGGCGTGGAATTCCCCACCGTCGGTAAGGATGGCGGCGGCAACGAGGTCTTCGAGCTTTATGGCATCAATGCTTGTCCTACGCTCGTCCTCATCATGCCCGACCGCAGCATTCCCATCCAAGGGCTGCTGCAATTGTATCCTTTCTCAGCGCAAGATGTTGTCAACGCCATGCAACAAAACGGACTGCAACCTCATGACTGCACGGGCACACTGACCGTCAATCCTCAAACCATGCACATCTACAACAACGGCGAGACCTACGAGCCTGGCCTGCTGACCATCTCCAACATGACCGCTGAAGATGTAACCGTCAACGCCTTCACCGCCGACCCAATCTTTGCATTGCACTGCATGTATGAAGGCCAAGACGTCACTGAAGGCTTGACTGTCGCCTCAATGCAGTCTGCTACCGTGGAAGTTTATGTCGATGTACCTGTAAAGGAATCTTTTGAAGGAACAATGTATGTCAACACCTCGGCGGGCAACTTTGAAGTCAACATCATCTATGAGTCAACCGTCGGCATAGCTGAAAACAACTCAACACTGACCTTGTTCCCCAATCCCGCCGACAAATGTATGACCCTCCAAGGCGAAAACCTTGGCACGGTAAGCATTTACAATGTATTGGGCCAAAAGGTCGACACGTTCTTCTCCGAGGAATCGCAAATGGTCATCCCGACTTCCAAATACCAAAACGGCATCTACTTTGTCAGGACGAGCAGCGGACAAACGCAACGCTTGGTGATTGCACACGAATGAGTTTATGGTATTTTATGAAGAAAAACCGCCACATCTGTGACGGTTTTTTTTCATTAATATCCTTCATCCATTTGCTGCTCCTCGCCGCCACCGCCTTCATCGCCACCTTCGTCGCCACCGGGGCGGTTGCGTTTCATGTTCTGCTGATTGATGCGGTAGTTAAAGTTGAGCGAGAATGAACGGCGGTTCCAAGTGCTGGTGTTGTATTGCCAGAAACCATCGCCCCACGACTCGCCGCCCCAACTGCGTGAGTTGAACAAGTCGCGCACATTGAAGGTGATGGTGCCGTTGCCATGCAGGATTTCCTTGCTCACGGCGAGGTCCATCCACCAGTTGCCCTTGCGCATACCGAGCGGCTCCTTGTGCGGACCCATCACGTGTGCTGTCAACTGGAAATCGAACCAATTCTTGATTTTGAACTTGGAAACAGCACGACCAAACAGTATCCAACTTTCTGTTTCATAGTACTTTTCCTCAATATAGCCATTGGTATAGGAACGGAAGAAATTGACATTCCCGTTCAGGTTCCACCATTTGGTCATTTGGCCTTGGGCAACCAACTCCACACCAAAATCATCAGCCTTGCCGAAGTTGACGGGCATACTGTAAAACACGCCGTCGTCCTCAAAAGTGTAACTGCGAATCATGTTGGTTCCATGGCGGTAATAAGCCGTGAAGTTGAAGCTCGCCTTGTCCCAGAAATGGATGTAACCGAGTTCGTAGCTGTCCATATAAGTCGGCTTCAGGGCAGGGTTGCCCATGCGAATGTTGCGGTTGTCGTTGTAGGAACGGAACGGACTCATCTGCCAAAATCCCGGACGACGGATGCGGCGCGTGTAGCTGATTTGGAATTGGTTGCTCTCGTTCACAGAATAGTTCAGGTGCGCACTCGGGAAGAAATCGATGTAAGGCTTGCCTCCGTTGATGGAGTCGGTGCCGTCGTGAGCATAACCCTTCAGGTTGGTCATGATGTCGGTCATTTCGGCACGCAAGCCCACTTGTCCAGACCACCGGCCCCAGTCGTTGCCGAGGCTGGTGTAGAGTGCGGCAACCTGTTCGCTGTATTCGTAGTCGTAGCAATAGTTGGCCAAAGGCTCCCAAACCCCGTCATTTTTCTGCCATACACTATCATTGCTCAAAATTTTGCGGTTAGTGTATTTTGCCCCAATCTCCCACTGCGCTTTGGTGAAGAAAGGATGCACATAGTCGATGCTGGCCTGCAGGTTGCGCATACGCTGGTCATTTCCCGTTTTCTGATAGATTGTCCACAAAGCTTGCTGCGAATCCACATTAGGATACAACGACTCATTGATGTCGGACCCAGCATTTTCGGTATTGGTGAAAAAACGCACATTGGCCTTCAGGCTGCGGCCTTTGCGCTCGAAGGTCTTGTCGTAGTCCAAAGTAACCTCATACATCGGGTCAATCTCAGCATAATCCTCGGCACGCACGTCATACGAAGCGGAGTCCCAAATCGGATACACGTCGGAATAACGCACCACAGGATGCGTCTCCAACTTGCCGTAACGATAGACTAAAGCCGCGCTAATGATGTCATTGTCAGTGATGTAATAATCGGCACCCACGCGCACATTATGACCCATACGGGCCATGCGGCGCTCGGTGGTTTGGTCGGTCAGCTGATTGAAAATCGTATCACCGTCAATGATGTCGAAACGCTTGGTTTGGTTCACACCGCCGCCGATATTGGAACGATGATTGAAGCCATAACTGGCGAAAAGATTCCAGCGTTTGAGACGGTAATTGGCAGAAAGGCTCGCACCGTACATCCACGGATAGCCGCCTCTGATGTTCACCGCCCCGTTGAAGCCCTGCCGTTTGTCCTTCTTCAAGATGATATTGATAATACCCGCCGAGCCTTCCGCATCGTAACGCACTGACGGATTGGTGATTACCTCCACTCTTTCAATCATATCGCCCTGCAGGGTACGGAGCGCGTCCTGAGTACTCATACCCGACAAACCCGACTCCTTGCCATCGATGAGGATACGCACGCCATCGTCGCCGCGCAAGCTTACGTTGCCTTCCACATCCACCGAAACGGCGGGAATGTTTTCCAACACCTCAATGGCGTTGCCGGCGGTATTGCTCACATCCTTTCCCACGTTGAAAACGCGCTTGTCGAGGGTCATTTCATAAGTGCTTTGCTCGGCCACCACTTCCACCTCGCTCAACAATTGTTGGTCGGGCGAGAGGCTGATTTTGCCCACATCGACCATGCTTTTCGAGCCGTCAAGAGTGACATTCTTGAAAACTGGGACAAATCCCATGTATTGAAATTCAAGCACATAGCGACCTTTTTCCAACTGCAACTCAAACTGTCCCGTAGGCTCAGTGATGCAGCCTGAAACAAAAGTGGAATCCGGCAAGGTGCAAGCCCTGACCGTGGCATACTCCATCGGACGACCCGTAGATTTGTCGAACACGCGGCCTCTCACTTGGATGGAAGCAAAAGAAATCTGAACACAGCACAAAAGCGCAAGTAGGAAAAGAAATCGTTTTTTCATAGTAGAATTGAGATATTTTTATGAGGGCGCAAAAATAGGATTTTTCTACAAAAACACCCGATTTCTTCGCCTAAACCGCATATTTTTCAAACCAAACGCCCCGAAAACCGTCATAATCAGCCATAAACAGCTCTACATCGGATCCACATCCACCTGCACCTGAACAGCCTTAAAATCGGAATTCTGCTGGAACAAACGAATCTGCTCGGCAATCAACTCCTTGACTTTCTGGGTGTTGTAATCGCGGCGAAACTTTACCATCATCTGCTTGATATACAAGTTTTTGACCCTTGAAACGACCGGGTATTCCGGCCCGAGAAGGTCTTGCTTGAAAATAGGTCGAAGCATCAAGGCCAACTCCGCTGCGGCAGGGTTCAGTTTCTGGTAATCCTTGTGTTTCAGGCGGATAAGGATAAGACGATAGAACGGCGGATAACCAAACTGCCGACGGATAACCATCTGTTTCTCGTAAAGGCCACGGAAGTCGTTGCGCAACACATCCTGAAGCACGGGATGCGCCGGCTCGTAAGTCTGTATGATGACCTTACCCTGCTTGCCTTTTCTGCCTGCGCGACCCGCCACCTGCGCCATCAGTTGGAAACTGCGCTCGTGGGCGCGGAAATCGGGGAAAGAGAGCATATTGTCAGCATTGAGGATGCCCACCACCTTCACCGAGTCGAAATCCAAGCCTTTGGTGACCATCTGCGTACCTACGAGGATATTGGTTTCCTTGTCCTGAAACGATTCCAAGATGCTCTGATAATCATTTCTTGAGCGTGTCGTGTCAAGGTCGAGGCGGGCGACTTTAGCTTCGGGCATGACGAGGCTCAAATCCTCCTCAATCTTCTCAGTACCAAAGCCGTGCATCCGAATATTGGTGCTGTGGCACACGGGACACTCAGTCGGAACGGAAGCCGTGTAGCCGCAATAATGGCAACGCAACACATTTTGGCTCTTGTGGTAAATCAAACTCACGTCGCAATTGATGCACTGCGGCACATGATGGCACTCGTCGCACTCCAAACGCAACGAGAACCCGCGCCGGTTTTGGAACAGAATGGCTTGATTGTGCTCGTCCAAGGTCTCCTTCATCGCATCGATAAGGGTGCTGCCGAAGTCGGCCTTCATGGTCTTGCGCCGCCGCTCCACGCGCATGTCGCTGAGGATGATTTCAGGCATCTGTACGCCACCGAAACGCTCCATGATCTCCACCAAGTGATAGCGATTGTTTAAAGCATTGTAATAACTTTCGTAAGACGGTGTGGCTGAGCCTAATACGATGTTCGCTTTGTGCATGGCGGCTAACACAATGGCGGCATCGCGGGCGTTGTAGCGCGGTGCAGGGTCGATTTGCTTGAAACTGTTATCGTGTTCCTCATCAACGATGATGAGGCCAATGTCAGAATAAGGCAAAAAGATGGCCGAGCGAGAACCGATAATGATTTGATGCTTTTGCGATTGCGTCTGCCCGAAGTCGCGCACTTGCTCCCAAACCTCTACCCTTTCATTATTGCCATAGCGCGAATGATACACACCTAACCTGTCCCCGAAATACTCTTTCAATCGGTTGATAATCTGTGCAGTAAGGGCGATTTCAGGCAACAAGTAAAGCACCTGTTTTCCTTTATCAATCGCTTCCTTAATCAATTTGATATAGATTTCCGTTTTGCCTGACGAAGTCACACCGTGGAGCAAAACGGGCTTGCTTTCCTCAAATCCCACCTTGATGCCATCATAAGCTTTCCGCTGTGCCTCAGTGAGTTGAATCGAGTCCACATCGGTTTGCACCTTGAAATCCTTCAGTCGGCTGACTTTCTTTTCATAGACCTCGAAAATGCCCTTTTCGGCCATGGTTTTCAATATCGTGGAAGTCGCGTTGGCCTTTTCCAACAGGCTTTTCACCAAGATTTCATTGTCGCAGTCGCCGCCGAGGGTGATAAAGGCCAGCAACACCTCCAACTGCTTGTAGGCGCGTTTCTCCAAACGGTTCATCAACTCTTGCAGTTTGGCCTCGTCGCGATAGTCGCCTGTGAGCCGCGCAAAACGCTCATACTTAGCCTTGTACTTCTCGTTCAGTTCCTCCTCCATCACCAAGATACCCTTCTCCATCATCGAATGCACGAGCGGCATCACCTTCTTGAAACCGATAATCTTGCTTACTTCACTGATGGCGATTTTCGGCTTGATTTGCAAGGCTTCCACGATAAGGTATTCAAAATCGTTAAGCGACACGGAATCAAGGACATAATCGGGCGAAAGGGCAACCGTCGTTTCGCTGCTCAATTTCAAGGCCGAGGGCAAGGCGGCTTGCATCACCTCACCGGGATGGCACATGTAATAGGTCTTCACCCAATCCCAGAACTTCAATTGCTTTTCGTTCACAATCGGCTGGTCGTCAAGCAAATCCATGAGGAATTTCACTTCCACGGAAGGCACTTTCTCCGAAAGCCCGACAATCAGCCCCGACATGATTTTGGTCTTGCCAAACTGCACCACCGCCCGCTGCCCCACGCGCACCGCGTCGTTCAAGGCATACGGCACACGATAGGTGAAAGTGCCCGGCACCGGTATCGGCAGCAGAATTTCAGCAAACAAAGTCAAACGTTCAGAAGTCATGGGATTATTATCTTTTTCACGCAGAAATCGCAGAATCCGCAGAACCTACCGGCTACTATCTTTTCGCCGCCTTGCGCTTCATAAAATTCAGCGTATTCTGCGTGTGATAAATAATACATTTCTTTGTGTGAGATTTAATGTGATTTCACAATGGAATACCCAATCAGCTCATCATAACCCTTGATGGAGTTGTAATAATAAAAATACAGCTTATAGACGTTATTGGTCTCCCAATGGTTGCCTGCGGTCAGGTCAGTGAAAACCTCGCCCGTCTGACGGTCAACGGTGGCAAACATAAAGTTGTAATACCCCTGCTTGAGCAACATCGAGCAGGTATAGCCACGCAGCCGATAGTCGTAGATCATTTTGTTGCGGTCGTTGAAACACCAATCATTAATGGCACCCATGATATAAAGGTCCTCATGGGTCAACGGCGACTCGCTCTTATAGAAGAAATTCACGCGGCAATAATCGGCTTCGGTGGCGTTGTCAAGGTCTTCATCCTCGATATATACGAACTTCTCGCCGTGGATGTCCTCGTAACTCGCGTAGGCCTTCCTTGCCCGCGACTCACAAGTGGCAATGTCGATTTCAAAGCTTTCATCGGTCTGGCGGATATGGGCCAAATTCTCAGATTGGAAATAGAAGTTGCTGGTATTGAATCGTCTGTATTGGTTGCCTGCCTCAAAAACCGTCTGCGGATGATGCTCAAAGGAAATGTAATCGGGATAGACATAAGTGGGCTTCAATCCCTCGGCGGCATTGTCCCAACGACCGTTTTGTCGAATGGTCAAGTAGCTGTATTGTTGCGTGTTGCCCGTCAAATAGCTTGACATGTTCACCCTGACGTTCAGTTGCTGGTGCGTGTCGGTGAGCGAAAGATTGTCGGGATAGCGCGGCACGCTGGCGCCTACATGCGCCTTTTCGTCCACCACCATGAAACGCCTCGTGAAATAGACTTCGTTCAAGTCGTCGCCATATACAATCAGCAGATAATTGCCCGAAATGAGTGGCATCATATCCTCCTTCGGAAACTTTAGCCTATAATTTACATATTCAATCAAAGTGTTGCGCGAAAAGGCGTAGTCGTCCAAACGGTCAGAATCGAAGCCCGAGGCATATTGAATACGCTGAATATCGGTCGGTTGCCAGTCGTGAGTGCAATGAATGAAAGTATAGTTGAGCACTTCGCCCTCGCCGTTCAATATATCGAAAGAAAGCGTCAGGCGTTCCACCATGTCTTCCAATGGAATGATAGGGTCTTTTAGTTGGTTTTCGTCAGCATAGAGCAGCACCGTCTGCACTTCGGGTTTGTAGTTGAGGTTGCCGCAAAGCTGGTCGAAACTCTGGGCAAAAAGGCCTGTGGCCATGCAAAGAGACAATAATAATAGGGTGAGTTTTTTCATCGCTGTTGTATTTGCCGCAAAGGTAACAAAAAAAGCCGTTTTTCAACGGCTTTTTTGTTACAGATTCTCCACAATGCGTTTCTGCACCTCAATAAATTCGTCCTGCGTCAGGTGCACATGTTCTTTCTTGAAGTCCATGTCGCCTTCTTGCGTGATAGGAATAAGGTGAATGTGCGCATGAGGCACTTCCAAGCCAATGACGGCCACACCAATACGTTTGCACGGCACGGCTTTCTCGATGGCTTTGGCCACTTTCTTGGCAAAGACCATCATGGCGGCGAGTTCCTCATCGTCGAGGTGGAAGATGTAATCGTCCTCGTGCTTAGGGATGACCAAGGTATGGCCTTTCATCACGGGATTGATGTCGAGAAAAGCGAAGAAACGCTCGTCTTCGGCAATCTTGTAGCAAGGGATTTCCCCTTTCACGATTTTTGAGAAAATGGTAGCCATGACATTGGATTTTTAACGGGTGATTTCAATGATTTCGAAGTTCACTTTGCCGGCAGGCACCTGTATTTCGGCTACTTCGCCCACTTGCTTGCCCAACAGGCCTTGGCCGATGGGCGAGTTGATGGAGAGCTTGCCTTCCTTGAAGTTGGCTTCCTTTTCGGGAACGATGGCGTAGGTCATCACCATGCCCGACTTCACATTCTTGATTTTCACGGTGGAATAAAGCAGCACCTTCGAGTTATCCATCTTTGACTCGTCAAGGATGCGGGCATTGAAAATCAAGTCCTGCAATTCGGCAATTTTGGCTTCAAGCAAGCCTTGGGCTTCCTTGGCGGCATCGTATTCTGCGTTTTCGGAGAGGTCGCCTTTGTCGCGCGCTTCCTGAATGGCCAGAACGATGCGTGGACGCTCGCGAAGAATCAGGTCGTCGAGCTCGTCCTTCAGTTTCTGCAACCCTTCTGGGGTAAAGTATTTGATTTCTGACATAAACGTAACTTTTGTTCAAAATAAGCGTCAAAAAAGGAGACCCTTACCGAAATAAGGGTCTTCCTTTAATTGCGACTGCAAAGATACGAATAATTTCTTATTCTGGAACAGAATTAGAAAATTAATCTCGCACCCACGCTGTGCGTGCCGTTGAACACATAGGTGTCTCTGTAGGAATAATCCACGGCAAGCTTCATGCCACCTTCCTTCTTCGACAGCGGCACTTGCACCGAAACGCCAGCGCTGAGGCCGCGGTTGATGTTCATGCAGTTGTCGTCGTTCATGAAACCGTCCTTGAAGCCTTCCTTCGACCAGATACCGTTTTCATAGGTATAACCGGCGCGAAGCAGGAACATCTCTTTCCAGCCATACTCAAAGCCCAAGGTGAATTGGTCGTTGGTGAAGGAGTTGGAGGAGAAGTTACCGGCAATGGTGAGGCGGTTGGTTTCGGCGAACAGGAAGTCGTAGGCGGCTGCGATGCTCAACTGGGTGGGCAATTCGAAGTCGTCGACACGCTGCACCATGGTGAACTGCTGGTTGCTCGTGTTGTCCATGAACACTCTCAGCGAGATACCGTCGCCCGAGAACTTCATCGTGGGTCCGATGTTCTTCAGGGTGATGCCGAAGTGAACGTTGTCGTAAGGTCCGGTGACGTACTGGATACCGGCGTCAAGAGCGACACCGACACCGCCCATGTCCTTGATGGACTCGCTGATGATCTTCAGGTTGAAGCCGCCGCTGATGCTGTTGGAGAAAGCCTTGGCGAACGACACGTTGATGTTCATCAGGTTGGGTTTGTAAGTACCGAGGGTACCCGGGTCGGGGTTCTGTGTCGTGGTAACCGGAATCTCACCGATGCTGAACGACATGAAGGAGAGGCCCAACACGCTCGATTCGCCCACGCGGGCCAAGAAGCCGAACGAGGAGATTCTGGTGTCGTTGCCAATACCCACTAACCAGCTGGTGTGTGAGAAGTTCAGATCCAAAGTGTTGCATGAGGAGATACCAGCCACGTTGCCATAGATGGCTTCAACGCCATGAATGAACGACATGCCTGCATTGCCCCAGCCTGATGATGCTGCCCAAGGGTTGATCAACAACTCGGAAGCACCGGCTTGGCCTGAACGGTCTTTATTGCCTGCAAATGCTTGAGGAGCACTTAATCCCATAAGGACTACGAAGCTCAATACGATATATCTAAATGAATTCTTCATGATAATGATTTATTTACGGTTAGCAATTACATTTAATTAGAATGTGTTCAGGTCAACTTGACGCATGGCTGCAAAGAACTTGATCACTCTCTCGCTGCCGCTGGTCAAATCCTTGATGTGAATCAGGTAGAAGCCAGAAGCAACAGGCGTGTTGGCAAAGTTCGTGAGGTCCCAATCAATGTTAGGACTATCGTTATCCTTGCGGAACTGACGAACCTTGGTGCCACTCAAGGTGAAGATGGAAACCACGCACTTTTGAGGCAGGTTAGCAATCTTCACTCTGTTGGTCAGTGCGTTGCCTTCGTATGAGTCGTAAGCATAGTAAGGATTAGGCACCACCGTGATGAGGTTGAGGTCTTCCTCGGTCTTCTTAGGATCGTTCAAGGTAGGATTCCAACCGTCAATCGAGAAGGTGTACTTAGGATTGAGGTCATTGATCATCAAGGCCTCGTTTTCAGTTTGCATTTCGTAACCATAACCGGCACCGTAAGGCTTGGCCAAACGGAGGCGGATGCGGCACTCGTTGCCTTCTGGCAGCCATTCAGTACCCTCAATACCCATCGGCATACCAATCCACATGAGGAGCTGGTACAAGTTGATGTTGATACCGGGGATGTTGGTATGGCTTTGGGCGAAGTTCATCGTGTTGAACAACAGACGGCCGCCGTCATAGCCATAGTTCTTGATGTCTCTCCAAGGCGATGACGGAGCCATCGCGATAGAGTCCATACGCCAGATGTAAACGAAATGCTTGCCACCAAACACCGGGTCGTTGTTGGTGCCACGGAAGATGGCCGGGTCAATCTGTTGCAAGGAGCCAGTATAATCGTCGACGGTACTCTTCTGCAACTTGGCAGGATTGAAGAGCATGTCGCGTCCGCCCATGTCTTCCAAATAGGAGTCCTCACCGAAAGCGATGTTCAAACGGGCACCCGTTTCCACATCGATGGCATAGCCCGGGAACCAACCCATACCTTGAGCGGCGATGTAGTTGGCGTCATCAGGATTCATGCTGCACGAATCAGGATGGGCTTCCCAATCAATGTCGGTAGGATTACCGTCCTTGTCGACGGAAGCATGCTTACGCAGGTAGAAGCGTCTGCCATTGCCTTCAGCAAGATTTCTGTCCATACACATTTCGATGACGGGGCAACGGCTCCACTTCGACTTGTCAGCCGTGAAGACGATGTCGACACTGGCCGTCTTCTTGAAGGAATCCTTCATACCGCCTTGTGAGTTGGCGTTGTAGTTCGGGCCAGGATTCATCGCGGTACCTTGACCGGAGAAAGCGCAGAGCAAAGCAGGAGACCAAGTGCGGTTAGCCAGTTTCTCAAAGTTCTCGTTCGGGTCCCAAGGCTGGCTGGCGCCCTTCGAGTTGGTAGCTGACGACATGGCGTAGTCGTTGTTTGCGGCAGCGTCCATATCAACATAGGTACCAGAACGAATCCAGTTCAGGAACGAGCTGGGAACGTCAAGGTCGTGGATACCATCCAACCAAGGCGAGGTAGGATCCTCAAACTCGATGGCACCACTGATGACACCGTTGTTGGGAGCAACCACCGATTCGTATGGGTGGTAGTCTTCAGGACCAACACCTTCGGGAGCCACGTCGTTGAAATACGTACCGACATAGATACGACCGATGTCGTAAGGTTGTGTAACGTTGACGGAGATACCACGATCGATGAACATCTGTTCGTTGTCGTAGATGGTGGTGGTGTCGCTCTTGAACACAGTGTCAGCGTCAATGTCTCTCAGATACCAATGGCAGACCATACGGGCAGCGGAGTCACCGAAGATATCGTTATCGTTGGTGATATGCTGCGTGTAAACCTCCACTAAAGAGTCGAACCAAATCTCGTAGCTGTGCGAAACAACGTTCAGCGGGTCAATGATCTTGACGTCAACAGGACCGTAGCCAGCCTCATACTTAGGATGATAGCAAATCGGGTAGTTTTCGCTACCAAAGAGGTTGAGCGGATAGTTCACGTCTCTGTCGTGCCAAGCGATAGGCTTGCTCATGATTTCATCGATGCTTTCCTTAGTCAACTCAAGTTCATTGCCGCCATTACCCACACCGACAATACGTTGGATAGCGGGCTTGTCGCCATAGGTGGCATTCAGCACCGTACCGTTGACGGTCTTGTGCGGAATGGCTGAATAGCATTGGATGTTCTTTCTACCTTCGAGATAAGGCTTCTTCTGACCCATCAGGCCAGCAGCGTCATCCTGCGAATACGGCAAGTAGTTGTTGTAAGCGTAAGCCACAGCCATATAATAATAGGTCTGATGGTTCACGAGGTTCGGGTTGTCGCCCTTGGCAAACTTGTCTTCGGTGACCACGAAGCTGTGGGTCACACCGCCATCGGCACCAACCACCTTTTGCTTAGGCACATTGGCTTGCAGCGATTCGTCATACTCATAGTTGAGCAAGGTGGCAACATTGTTGCGGATGTCGCACTGGAACACCAAACGAGCCTTGTCGGTATTGTCAAGTTCGTCGGCACCCACTTCATCGTTGGCCAACTGATAGACCTTGTAACCTTCGAAACGATAGTATTTGTCGCATTCGATTTCAATCGGGATGTTGCCAGCGACCACGAGGAACACGGTATCGGTACCGTCATCCAAGGTGGCATGGATTGAGTCGTAAACTACCTCAACCGATTCAACGATGGAAGTCGGAATCTCAGGATCGATTTCAACATAGCTTTCCTTGTAGTTGTTGGAAAGCGGGTTGTTCGACAGATAGATGATGAGCTGTTGGTCAAGCTCGCGGATGGTCAGGTCAGGAGCGTTAGGACCGTCGATGACCTTGAAGCAGTTGTCGAACAAAGCTTGGCACTTGTCGTCGACCACGCGCAGCAATTCCACGGATGCCCAAGCACCGCCTGAAGTGGCGCGAGCCCACGGCACACCGAAGGTAATGTAGTTGACAGCACCGGGTTCCAAGGTGAAGGGGCCTGCCGACTGCATGAAACGACGGTCGTAAGGCGAGTTGCCGCACTGCTCTTCTGACCAGTACTTGCCGTCTACGTTGTAGCCGCCCGCCGGAGGAATACCGTGAGTACCCCAGTTCCACGGGTCAGAATCGCCGGGGAACATGAAGTCGCATTCAGGACCAACGACGTCGCTGCCCGAATAGGCGTTGCCGCCGTAACGCATCTTAGCACCATTCTTCCAAATACCACGCAGGTAGTTGTAGTATTGGGGAGCTGTGGACGGGTCGCAGTTGTCACCGCTACCATTGTTGTGATACACGAAACGGCGCATACCGAAACGTTCGTCGTCGACGATGCCGTTGCCGAAGTTCACACCGTTGATGCTCTCGTCAACCACTTGCTCAGCAGTAGTCGAGTCGTTGATGTAGATAGAGTCGCCCGTGATAGGATCAACATGGTCGAAAATCTTAAGGAAAGTGTACTTGGGGTTGTCGATACCGTCGGCATCCATGTAGGGGCCTTGGAAGAAGTCGATACCAATCGCCGGAGGCTGGGCACCGTAGGCTTCAGGTTCACCGCTACCGTCGACAGACTTACCATTGTAACCATAACCGAGACCGCGTGCTACGTCGCAACCTACATAGTCGTCGTAAGCATAACCGAGGTCGACGTCAGTCCAAGGCGAGAAGTAGGTTCCCGTCAAGGTGTAGGTGGAACGGTTGATGATTTCATAGCTGTAGAAGGTCATGTTGTTGATTTCGTCGTTCGTGGCGAAAGCGAAGGCTTGGGCACGGACTTCGATACCGATGGCTTGACCACCTGACTCAGTGTGCGAAGCACCTTTATCATTGAAGATCCACCACAGGGTTTGGTCGCCCTTCAGCACCTGGTCGGCAAGGATGGAGCCGTGCATGGTGCCGTCCTTTTCTTCTTCCATGGTCGGAATCTTGGTGTGGCAGAGTTCGTTGCTGATGTCGTAGTAAGGATAGTCACCATTCATTGGATTGTATTCACCGTTACCGTCGGCATCGTAGAAAGGAGCCAGATAGTGGGCAATGCCCTCCGGGTCTTCCGAATCGGGGTGAGCAGGCCAATTCTTGATGATGGACGGGATGTCTTCCGTATTGCCAGCTTGGTAGTTGGCAAGGAATTCGTCCACTTCGGCACGGGTAATCTTGAAGATCTTGTCCCATTTGGCGCAAGTAGCGTCGGTGATGGAGGCCTTGCCGTCAACGGTCAACGGGCCTGTGTAGTAGTCGTTACCGACTTGGCGGAAACGCAAGGCGGCGCACTTCAACTGGTCGTTGACGTCGACACCAGCAATCCAGAGGGATCCAGCGTACAAAGAAGTGGCAGAACCACTGGCAGGGATGTAGTACTTGGAACCTGTACCAGCAGGAAGGTCCCACCACATATCACCGCCGGAGTTGATACGCGTCTTAACATTGTTGATGTCGAGCCACTCGAATGAGGAGGATGGCGTACATCCGGCTGCGGTCTGAGCACGCTGGCCTTTATTGCCAGTTTGCTCATCCTTGTTCATCTCAGCCTTTCCGGGAATCACAGCGCCAACGATGAGAAGCGCCGCAAACAAAATTCGAAATATATTCTTCATAATACTTGTAATTTTTCGTTATGAATATTTTCTCTCATTTTAGAAGTTGAAGCTCATACCGATTCTGATGTGACGAGGCATCGAGTAATTGCCACCATTGTTAACAAACAGGGAGTACATCTGGATATACGCCTGCGGGTCAATTTGGCTGTTGATTTCACGTTGCCATTCAGGAGCTGAGAGGTAGCCGTCGTCATCCGGGTTACCGGTGGCGTTATACACATTGACGATGTTCTTCGAGTTGAGCAGGTTCAACACTTGGAGATACACGTTCACGAAAGCATCGCGACCCTTCGATTCGCCTTCCTTCTTGCCACCGAGGGTGAAGTTGAAGTCCTTGTCGACGCGGAGGTCGAAACGGAACGAAGCGGGGATACGCGAACCATTGTAAGTACCTTGCAACAGGCTGTTACCACCCGAGATGGGTGACGAAACCGTACGCGAAGCGGTGAAAGGCGTGCCGGAACCACCATTGACTTGCAGTGAGAAACCAGTGTTCGAGAGAATCTGGATGTCGCTGCCGTCCTTGCGGTGGATGACGGGACCATCATAGTTCTTACCATCGGCATAACGATAGTCGAGGGTGAGGTTGAAGCCGTGACGACGGTCGGCGTTGGTCGGGAAGGTGGACCTCAAGTTAGGCACACCAGCAGCGATCAAAGCTGCAGCGGTGGAGGTCGAAGAACCGGTCATGTCAGCAAACTGCAAAGTGTAGCTGGCACGGATACGGGCATTCTTCGTTCTACGCATGTCGTAGCTTGCGGTCAAACCCTTGACGGTACCGAAGTCGAGGTTGCTGTAGGAGTTGTAAGCCTTAGGATAAGCACCGTTGAAACGATACATCTGGATCATGTTACGCAATTCGTGGTAGTAACCCGAAATGGTCAACGATGAGGTGTTGGTCACCTTCTGCGTGAAACCGAGTTCATACTCGATGGTCTGAGCGGGTCTCAGGTTGGGGTTGGCGATGGCACCTGAAATATCCATGAAGTTGTAATAATACAGCGGGCTGCAATAGAATGAGCTGGAAGGACGCTGTGTCAGCACGTCGTAGTGGGCGAAGAACAAGGCTTCGTCGGAAATCGGGAAGGAGAAGGAGATACGAGGCATCACGCTCCAAGCAGGATCGTAATCCTTGAAGGAGTTCATGTCCACTCTCTGCTGATCCTTGTTCTTGATCCAAGGCGAAACACCAGTACCATAGTCGAGGACATTCGGGTCGCTGATTTCGTCACCAACCTCGTTGTACCAAGTGTTGCCGTGACGGTAACCGACGACGGCGGTCTTTTCACTGATCTTGTTGACATACACGGCATAATCGTTACCGATGTTTTCCGGAACGTCAGCCCATGATTGGTCGTCGAGTTGGATCTTTCTGTCGGCGTTCATCAGGTCGCCAGCGGTATAGTAATCGAAAAGGATATACGGGTCTTTCAACACATCTTGGTTGGCATCGAAGCGGTCGACACGGACACCGATGTTGAAGATCAGGTCTTTGAAGGCGAACTTGTCTTGGATGTAACCAGCCATGTAGATGGGCTGCTGAGCACCGATAGGACGGGTCAGGATACCGTCTTCGTCCTTGGCGGTGAAGAAGTCGGTGAGCGAAGGACGCTCGGTCAAACCGTACTTTCTGCTGCCATCGTAGGTGTAACCATAATAGTAGACATACAGGTTACCGTCGCGGGTCAGTTCGTCAGCGGCAAACATACCAAGGTCGAGACCGCCATCCACCTTACCGGTTTGCAGTCTGCCATCAGCATCGTAATACTTGATGGTATTGTTGTCGAAATCGTAAGTGTCGATGAGGATCCATTCTGTTCCTCTGATCGGCAGGCCCATGGCCTTACGCAGACGAGCGTCGAAGGTGTATTGGGTGTTTTCGTCATACAATCTGTTGTACATGATGGTGTCAACATAACCGTCGTAGCTGGTGGCATACGGATGGTCGATGTCAAGCTCTCTGATGTGGAAGTTGGTCAGGTCACGCATCAGTGTCCAATAATTATCGCCACCGCTGTATGACATCTGTGAGTTGTTCTGTTGCTCATATTGGAAGCCCAACTTGATATCGTGTGAGTTGTCGCCTCTGCCGAGGGTCAACGAACCGTTGATGTTGACGGCAATCTGGTCGTTGACGGCCTTGCCGTAGCTGGTTTGCACGGTGCCGGGCACTGCATACAGGCCGTAAGCGTAGTTCGGCGACTCACCATTGATCAGACCGTTGTTCAAACGGATGTTGTCCATATTGTCATAATAACCGTCAGCACCGAGAGGTCTGTACAGGTCATAGTAGTTGTCGACATACTGTGCCAGCAAGGGGTTGAAGCTGGAAGCTTGGAAGTCGACGAGGGTGTCGAAGTAGTTGTTCATCACCCAAACATTGCTGAAGCTGTGGAGGTTGGTGGTATCGCCGTCAACGGCCACATTGGTAATGGTGCCTTCCGAGAACTGATAGTTGGGGGCCTTGTAAGTGGTGAACTTACCCAAATTACCGTAAGCAAAGATGTTGTTCCACAGGTCGGGGTCGCCCGATTCGCTCACGTAACGCGAATAGTCGGCCTGAATGCCGTAGTACACGTTGGAAATCAACGAGGTGCTTTCAGGATCGGAGGGGAAACGTTGAGTGAAACGGATGTAGCCACGATAGGTTCCCGACTTGGCCAGATAGTTCTTGTCGGTATTGAAGTAATGTTGGCTACGGCCACCGTTGTAATGACCGTTCGACATGTACATCGAACCACCGATGGTGAGGTTGGTGGTGGGACCCGTGCGAATGTCGAACTTACCCGTAACGTTGATGTTCTGGTTTGTCGTATTGTTGAGGAAACGGGTGTGGAAGAGGTTTTCATCCGGGTTGGTGAAACAAGCTGACAGGTAGGTACCCGTGCCCAATCCCGACAGGGTCAGAGGATTGGTCTTGATGTAGTTCATCCAGTCGTCGTTGGCACGATAGTAACCCACGGCTGAGGTGCTACCATACTTGTTTCGGTTGGCGTCGAATGCGAGGAAGAAACCGAGGAGGGCTTCCTGTTCATTCTTCTTGCTCTTGATCAACGGTCCTTGCAAACTACCACCGACACGGGCATGGCCATAGCCATCCACCGAATATTCGGCTTCGATACCACCGCCCCAAGTACGGCTGGGGCCTTTGGTGGTCATGTTGATGATACCACCCATGGCGTCACCATACATGGCAGGAGTACCACCCAAGATGACGTCGACTTGGTCGATGGCACCTTGAGGCACGCTGGCACTACCGATGACTTTCACGCCGTCGATGTAGTAGACGGCACCTTCACGAGAACCACGAATGGAGCCGACTTCACCGTCGGACGAGAACACGCCACCGACACTTGCGGCGACGCCTTCAGCCGAACGGACCGGCAACTTCGAGATTTCCTCGGCGGTGATGGATTGTCCTGAAGTGGTGTTGTCCTTTGAAATCAAAGGAATTTCGTAATCGACGACAGTGACTTCGTTCAGATTGATTGCGCCACTGGCCATCTTGATGTCGTAGAAGGTGATCTTGTTGGCTGAGATAACCAGTCCGCGCAACACGAACGGGTTCAAGCCAATGCAGCTCGCCTTGAGGTCATACGTTCCCGGAGGGATCGGGTTGATGTCGTAGTTACCGTCAAAGTCCGAGGAGGCACCACCCACTTGCGTTCCGCCCTTTTCAACAATGACGTTTGCAAATGGTACCGGTTCTCCGTGGTCATCGGTAATCTTGCCTTTGAGTCTTCCTTGCGCTTGTGCCATGGTCATCGTGCAGGTGGCCAAGACGATGGCAAGGGTCATTAGTAAATTTTTAAACATACCTTGTAATTTTATGTAATACTACTTTGTTTGGTGCATATTGGTGCATTAAAAGTCGTCAAAATTACAACCTTATTTGAAAGTACGCAAGAAAAAAATTCTTTTTTCGCGTTTTTTTCATGGAGTTTTTTTCAAGCCTTTTCTTATATTTTTGATTTTCAGTCATTTGTAAAATAATCAATTGGACAAGTTTTTTTGCCGTTTCAGCGGTGATTTTTCAAATCCCACACCTTATTAATATATATCACGAGGAAAAAAACGGGTTGCTGCGTTGGCGGCGTCGCATCCGTTCGGCATGACGCTTGTCTCTTTGGATCATCCGTTTGGTCTTCCTCGCCTGCCGCTTGTAGTGCGCCGTCTTGGCCCGATCATACTTCTTCGCCGATTCTTTTTCCATCTTTTCCATCTGCCGCTCGGCCTTCCGCATCGCCCTCGACGACCGCGAAGATGCACAGGATCCGAACAACAACACGAGTGCCAACAGGCAGGAAATCACACTAATTCTATTCTTCATGGCTTTTCAATTTGTGGGCAAATATAACATTTTTCTGGCAAAAGGATACGATTTCAGGAAAAAATGCGTTTCTTTGCCGTTATGAAACACACAAAACTACACCTATTAATATTAATGGCGTTGCTGCCCTTTGTTCACGGGTGCAAGGAATATCCCGAAAACCCCAATCGCCCGATATTGCCCTACCCGATTACGATTTACCCGAACACATACCAATATCACGACCTGAACTTCGTGAGCGGCTGGGCCTACATCACCGCCGATGTGGAAAGCAAGAGCCGAGGCATCATCGTCTACCGCATAAGCGACGTTGAGTTTCTGGCCTACGACCGTATGCCGCCCAACGAGCCTGATGCCTGCACCGACAGCCACGGCAACACCACCCGTCTTGTGGTGGATTTGCCTTTCGTCGTCGATCAATGCAACAATGCCTACTACAACATCTTGAACGGACAAATCATCGTGGCTGAGCCTGACAAGATTCCCAATTTCCCCACGACTGGCGTCGCGGTGTATCCGCTGATACAATACCACACCTCGTATGACGGCAGCAAACTGACGATTACGAACTGACAAAAAAAATCGGCTGGGGTTGCCCAGCCGATTTTTTTCAATACCTGTAAATGTCTGACTTGTAAGGCCCTTCGATAGGAACGCCGATATAGTCGGCCTGCTTCTGCGTGAGCTCGGTGAGCTTCACGCCGATTTTTTCCAAATGGAGACGGGCGACTTCCTCGTCCAAATACTTGGGCAGGCAGTACACGCCCACCTTATACTGGTCGCGTTTTTCCCAAAGGTCCATCTGAGCCAAAGTTTGGTTGGTGAACGAGTTGCTCATCACGAAACTGGCGTGACCCGTGGCGCAGCCCAAGTTGACCAAGCGGCCCGAAGCAAGCAAGAAGATGCAGTGGCCGTCGGCGAAGACGTACTTGTCGACTTGCGGCTTGATATTAATCTTCTCCTTCAGCTCCTTGGCAACCTCAAGGCGGCTTACTTGAATTTCGTTGTCGAAGTGGCCGATGTTGCACACGATGGCTTGGTCTTTCATCTGGAGCATGTGTTCCAAGGTGATGACGTCGCAGTTACCCGTGGTAGTCACGAAAATGTTGCCTTCCTTGACGGCCTCTTCCATCGTGGTCACCTCGAAGCCTTCCATGGCAGCCTGCAAAGCGCAGATGGGGTCGATTTCGGTGACAATGACGCGGGCACCGTAGCTCTTCATGGAATGCGAGCAGCCCTTGCCGACCTCGCCATAGCCACACACGACGACGACCTTTCCGGCAATCATCACGTCGGTAGCACGCTTGATGCCGTCGGCCAACGACTCACGGCAACCATATAGGTTGTCGAACTTCGACTTGGTGACCGAGTCGTTCACGTTGATGGCCGGCACCAACAGCTCACCACGTTCCTGCATCTGGTAGAGGCGGTGGACACCCGTAGTGGTCTCTTCGGAGACACCTTTCCAACCTGCCACAACGGTGTGCCAGAAAGTGGGATTCTCCATATAAGTCGCCTTGATGACACTCATCAGCGCGGTCTCTTCGGCACCTTCGGTCGGGACATCAAGCAGCGCGGGATTGTTCTCGCAAGCGTAGCCCTTATGTATTAATAAGGTGGCGTCGCCGCCATCGTCGACGATGAGGTCGGGACCCGTTCCGTCGGGGAAAGTGATGGCTCGCTTGGTGCACCACCAATAGTCCTCAAGGCTCTCGCCCTTCCAAGCGAAGACCGAGGTACCCGTCTCGGCAATGGCTGCGGCAGCATGGTCTTGCGTGGAGTAGATGTTGCAACTGCACCAACGCACCGTAGCGCCCAACTTGACCAAGGTCTCAATGAGGCAGGCCGTCTGGATGGTCATGTGCAGTGAGCCCATGATTTTGGCACCTTTCAGCGGCTTGGTGTCGCCATATTTTTTGCGCAAGGCCATCAGGCCCGGCATCTCGTGTTCGGAAACTTCGATTTCCTTTCTTCCCCAAGCGGCGAGGCCCATATCGGCCACCAAATAAGGAAGCTTGTTATCCAATAATTTGTTGTTCATAGTCATTATGATTTGGGACGGCAAAATTACAAAAAATCGTGACACGAAAAGCAGCCCATAAAAGATTGTGTTATTTTTCTGGTTTTCAGATTATTGCACCGTTTTTGTTGATACTTGTTGAGAAAGTGGAAACGGTTTTTCTTGTCAGGTTTTCGGGGTCGCGGTATCTTTGCAGCGTAATCGTAATACTACTGAATTTGGTGCATCAAAAATACGCGGTGGCGTGTATCGATAAAGCCCGTCTTTGGCGGGCTTTATTCGTTTCCGTCCTCAAGGATACGGCTTTGCCGCTCGATGGACGCCTGATGGATGGCCTCGAAAACCTCCGTGATTAATTCCGACGACAAGCCCAAATCCTTGCCCGTGTCGATATGCTCAGTGAGCACCTTTTTCCAGCGGTCCATTTGGACGACTGTCACATTGTTGGATTTCTTGTATTCACCAATCTGCGCGCTCACCTCCATACGACGCGCCAGCAGTTGCAACAACTCGGCATCAATTTCATCAATTTCGCCGCGAAGGTTAGCGAGGTCGCGCTCTGTATTGCTTGAGTTCTTGGAGCGGAAGATCAGGTTTGAAAACAATAGCTTCAATTCCTCCGGCGTGATTTGCTGTTTGGCATCGGTCAGCGCCTCGGCGGGATTAATGTGGCATTCTATCATCAAGCCGTCAGTGGCAAGGTCGAGGGCTTTTTGTGCCGTGGCTTGCAGCAAGTCGCGGTTGCCGCAGATGTGGCTCACGTCGGTGATGAGCGGCACATTCAGCCTTTGCGTCAATTCTATCGGGATTTCCCACATGGGGAAATTGCGGTACGGCGACTCCTTATAATAAGAGAAGCCGCGATGGATGGCGGCCAATTGCCTCACACCTGCCTTTTGGAAACGCTCGAAGGCACCGAGCCAGAGGTTCAAGTCGGGCGAAACGGGATTTTTGATGAACACGGGCACATCCACACCTTTCAAGGCATCGGCCAACTGCTGCACTGAGAACGGATTGACGACCGTGCGGGCACCGATCCACAATGCATCGACATCGTATTTCAAAGCCAATTCGACATGTTCTGGAGTTGCAACTTCGGTTACTGTGGGCAAGCTCGTTTCTCGCTTTGCTTCACGAAGCCACTTCAAGCCTTCCTCTCCCCTGCCCTCGAAGGCATCAGGACGGGTGCGGGGCTTCCAGATGCCGCCACGCAGCATGGTCACCTCAGGGATTTTGGCCAAGGCTTGGGCTGTGGCGAGGATTTGTTCTTCACTTTCCACGCTGCAGGGGCCGGCTAGGATTAGGGGAGTTGCGCTGTGTATGCGCAGGGGTTCCGTCCTATCGGACTCCACCACCTGCTTAATATCCTGCGCCCCTACGGGGCTATGGGGAGTGGCCATGTTGCTATTGGCAGGGGTTAAAACCACCTGCTTAATATCCTCCGTCCCTACGGGACTACCGAAGCCATTTTTCTCTAAAACACGGAATGATGCCGCATTGGATTCATATACCTTCGCCACAATTCTATCCAATGACAATTCATTAAACACAATCCTGCAAACTCTGGACACGGCTTCCGTTGCAATGCCTCTCGACCAATACTCAGTGAGCAACATATATCCGATTTCGCCCTCGGTAGCATTCTCCGCATTGCGTTCAACCGAAATGCTCCCGATGATTTTTCCATCCACAACGATGGCTCGGAAAACCCCGTTTTTCCCTTCGTTTAACTGCACCATATTGAGCCACCAATCGGCATCGGCATTAGTATATGGATTCGGCAAACGATCGGATAAATAAGTTCTGTCAACGGCATTGCACAAGGCAATTAATTCGGCTTTGTCATCATTTGTCCAGTATTTCAGTATTATATTCATTTTCAACCTTTTTAATCAGTGTTGCAAAGTCCCGTAGGGACGACGGACAATAGGCAGGCGGTGGAATGCAATGGAACCCCTGCCGGCAAACAAAACCACCATTCCGATGAACCTCGTAGGGGTGACAGGATACCGACCGTTCAATCGCCAAATGCATACCGCTCATCAAAATCAACTCCATAACCTTCCAAAATCGTCCTATATTCCTCTCGATATGTATGTGTTTTATGGTGCTCAGCCTGCGTAAGTATATATTTCGTCGTCCGTTCCATCAATGATGGACTGACGCTGAATGCCCCATACCCCTCTTGCCATTGGAAAAACTCATAATATTCATCCACCGTTTTCAACCATTTGCTGCTTTTCGCTTTAATGTTGCGCACAAAATCCGACAACGCAACCGTTTTCGGTAATGTTGTCAGAATATGGATATGGTCGGCCACACCACCAATCACAAATGGAATCGCGCCTTCATCACGGATTATGCCTCCAATATACTGAAACACACGCTCCAAATCCTCATCACGCATGATGATGCCCGTACTTTTCGTGTGGAAAACAATGTGGGTGTTCAATTGTGTGTATGTGTTGGCCATTATGATTGCAAATGTACATAATTTTATCCAATCATTGCATTTTTTTTCGTTACTTTGCACATTATTTCATTAGCGAAAAAGAAAAATATCATACAATGAAAAGAGTAGAAATCAAGCAAGCCTTGCAGATGCAAGCCTCTGACAAAGAGATTACTGTAATGGGCTGGGTGCGCAACAAGCGCGGCAGCAAAAACGTGGCCTTCATCGCCCTGAACGACGGCTCGACCATCAACAACCTGCAATTGGTCATCGACCTGAACGTCATTCCGGAAGAAAATCTGGCTTTGATGCACGTCGGTGCGTCGCTGTGGGCTAAGGGCGTTTTGGTCGCCTCGATGGGTAGCGGACAAGCCGTGGAACTGAGTGTGAAGGGAATCGGGCTGTTCGGTCCCGCCAACCCCGATGAGTATCCGCTGCAACCCAAGAAACACTCTTTGGAGTTCTTGCGCGACATTGCCCACCTGCGCTTCCGCACGAATACTTTCGGTGCCGTGATGCGTCTGCGCCACGCCATGGTGTTCGCCATCCATAAGTTCTTCACTGAGAGGGGCTTCTACAATATCCACACGCCGCTCATCACCGCTTCGGATGCCGAAGGTGCCGGCGAGATGTTCCAAGTGACCACCTTGGACTTGAACAACCCGCCTCGCGACGAGCAGGGCAACATCGACTTCAAGCAAGACTTCTTCGGCAAGTCCACCAACCTCACCGTTTCGGGTCAGCTCGAAGGCGAACTGGCGGCCACGGCTTTGGGCAAGATTTACACCTTCGGCCCAACCTTCCGCGCCGAAAACTCCAACACCACGCGCCATTTGGCCGAGTTCTGGATGATTGAACCTGAGATGGCATTTTACGACATCAATGACAACATGGACCTCGCCGAAGAGATGCTCAAATACTTGATTCAGTATGCTTTGGACAACTGCATGGACGACCTGCAATTCCTCAGCAAGCGCCTGCAAGACGAAGAAAAAGGCAAGAAAGAGGAAGAAAAATCGATGGAACTCATCAGCAAGTTGCATTTCGTGCTCGAGCATGAATTTGTCCGCCTGACCTACACCGAAGCCATCGACATCCTCCACAACTCGAATTACAACAAGAAGGGCAAGTTCCAGTATCCCGTCAACGGATGGGGTGTCGATTTGCAATCTGAGCACGAGCGTTATCTCGTCGAGAAGCACTTCAAGAAACCCGTTATCCTGACCGACTATCCGAAAGAAATCAAGGCTTTCTACATGAAGCAGAACGAAGACGGCAAGACCGTCCGCGCCATGGACGTGCTCTTCCCCGGCATCGGCGAAATCATTGGTGGCTCCGAGCGCGAGACTGATATTAATAAAATTCTCGATCGTATGCACGAGGTCGGCATTCCTGAGGAATCCATGAACTGGTATTTGGACAGCCGCCGCTTCGGTTCCGTGCCACATTCTGGATATGGCCTTGGTTTTGAACGTCTTATGCTCTTTATCACGGGCATGGGCAACATCCGCGATGTGATTCCGTTCCCGAGAACACCTAAGAATTGTCTGTATTAATTACGGCCCTTCGGCAGGCTCAGGGACCTTTGCTTTTACGGAAGTTAAGGGTACTTGAGCCTGTCGAAGGCCCCGACAAATAAAGAAACAACATGCACAACCAACGATTGACTCAAACCCAGCGACAAGAATTGAAACTGTCGCCCCAGCAGATCCAACTGATGAAACTGCTGCAACTGCCCTTAATCGAACTCGAACAACGCATCAAGGAGGAAATCGAGGCTAATCCTGCCTTGGAAGACTCGCACGAGCACGACGATTATGAGGACAACGAGCCAATCGCTGACGACACCGACAACGGCGAGAACGACGACTACAACGATGAGGAAGTCGACTTCAGCAAGGACGATGAATTTGACATCACCGACTACCTCCAAGACGAGGACATCGACGACTATTCCTACAAGTTGCAAGCCAACAACTACAGTGCCGACGATGACAACTACGAAACACCCATCGTCAATGAGGAGACTTTCCAAGACTATCTGAACCAGCAACTTACCTATCGCAACCTCACAGAGGAACAACTCGAAATCGGTGCGTATATCATCGGCAACTTGGACGACAACGGCTATCTGAACCGCTCCGTCCCCAACATCGTCGACGACATGCTGTTCACGATGAATGTCGAGACCACGGAAGAGGAAGTCGAAAAGGTGCTACACATCGTCCAAGAGCTTGACCCGCCTGGCATTGGTGCACGCAATCTGCAAGAGTGCCTGCTCATCCAGCTCCAGCGGATGCAAGAGGAGAATCCTTTTCATGATTTGCGCCTCAGCATCACCATCATCAAGGATTGTTTCGAAGAGTTCACAAGGAAGCATTACGACAAGATTGCCAAGAAGTTGGAGGTGAGCAACCGTGAGCTGAAGCCCGCCTTGGACGAAATCCTGAAACTCAACCCCAAGCCCGCCGACGCCTCTACTTCGAGCCAGAAAAACATCCATTACATCACACCCGACTTCTTTGTCTTTGTCAGAGACGGGAAAATCGAACTGTCGTTGGATGGACGGAACATGCCCGAACTGCACGTCAGCAAGTCGTATCTGAAGATGTTGGAGGATTTCTCGAAGAGCAAGGACACGCGCAATATGCAGGAAGCCGCACAGTTTGTGAAGCAGAAAATAGACGCGGCCAAATGGTTCATCGACGCCATCAACCAACGACAAAACACCCTCTACATCACCATGAAGGCCATCGTCGACATCCAAGAAGACTACTTCCTGACAGGCGATGAAACCCAACTCAAACCGATGATTCTTAAGGATGTAGCCGACAAAGTTGGGTTGGACATCTCAACCATCTCGCGCGTGGCGAACAGCAAATATGTGCAGACACCCTACGGCACCCACCTATTGAAATTCTTCTTCAGTGAAGGCATCACCAACACCGAAGGCGAAGAAATCTCGACCCGCGAAATCAAGAAAATCCTTCGTGACTGCGTGGATAACGAGGACAAAGCCAATCCCATGACCGATGAGCAACTGATGTTCGTGCTGAAGGACAAGGGTTACCCCATAGCGCGGCGCACGGTGGCGAAATATCGCGAACAGCTTGGAATTCCCGTAGGAAGGATGCGGAAGAAGATTTGATGCTCAAGGGATTGCAAATCCCCAATTCGTCACGGTCGGATTGCAAATCCGACCGAACACTTTGTGGGACTATAATAATAAGGTGAAAATTCCGTTGATTAGTTGTGAAAGCAAACCTATACACGAACAAGAAACGCTGGAAATGGGCTTTGGCGGTCATCGCCTTGCTCATCATCGGTGTCTCGTTGTGGTACACCAACCACCTCGTGAAATCCATCGCCGAACAGGAAATCAAGCAGGTGAAGATGTGGGCCGCCGCCATGGAACAACATGCCGTAATGATGAAATCAACGGAGGAGTTCTTTAACAAAGTGAACGAACAGGAGCAGCTCCGCGTCGAGCTACTGGCCAATGCCTACCGCCGCATCATCGACATTTCGAGCAACGAGAATACCGCCGTCTATTTGGACATCATTCGCAACAACATCAGCATCCCTTTGATCCTTACTGACAAGGAAGGCAACATCATGTCGCGTGCCAACCTGCCACCCGAGCAAGAAAGCAAATCGACCTTCGACAGTGAGATGAAGCAGGCGTATTCCAAGTTTGCCCCCATCAAAATTGACCCGGGCTATGGCTCCGTGCAATACCTTTATTATAATGAGTCGCGAATCTACACCGAATTGAAGGCCGTTTTGGAAGACATGACCGACCACTTCATGGAGGAAATCACGCTCAATTCGATGGGCGTGCCTGTCATCGTCACCAACGAAGACCAAAGCCAAATCCTCAGCTTCGGCAACCTCGATTCCATCATGATGCAGGACACCAGCTATGTCAAGCAACAGTTGGAAATCATGCGCAACGAGAACGAGCCGCTGCAAATCGAATTCATGAACAAGGGCAAAGCCACCATCTTCTACCGCACCACCGATTTGGTGCAACAGATGCGCTACTATCCTGTCATCCAGTTTGTTGTGTTCGCCTTGTTCCTGCTCATCGCCTACCTGCTCTTCAGCTACGCCCGCCGTTCGGAGCAAAACCAAGTGTGGGCCGGCATGGCCAAGGAAACCGCGCACCAACTCGGCACACCGCTCTCCTCGCTGATGGGCTGGATTGAATTGCTGAAAATGCAAGAAGAGCCTTTTGTAGGCACGCATGAGATGGAGAAAGACATCGAGCGGTTGCAAATCGTCACCGACCGTTTCTCGAAAATCGGCTCTGTGCCCATGCTTGAGCCTACCAACATCAACTACCTCATCCAAGACACGATGGACTACCTGCAAAAGCGGTTCTCCAAGAAGTTTGAGTTTGAAATCCATCTGCCTGAAGGCGAACTGGTTATGCCTTTGATTCCCTCGCTCTTCCGCTGGGTGTTGGAAAACCTGACCAAGAACTCCGTCGATGCCATGGGCGACCACGGCAAAATCACCCTCGACCTCATCGACGATGGCGACCACATCCACATCGACCTGAGTGACACGGGCAAGGGCATCCCGAAGTCGAAAATCAACCAAGTGTTCAATCCGGGCTTCACGAGCAAGAAACGTGGCTGGGGCCTCGGCCTCTCATTGGCCAAGCGCATCATAGAGGACTATCACAAGGGCAAAATCTTCGTGAAATCCTCCGTGGTGGGCGAAGGGACAACTTTCAGGATTACTTTGAAGAAATAAAAAAGTTAGGTCGGATTTGCAATCCGACCTAATATTTCGGGAATTTGAAATCCCCAACACGAAGCCGACGGATTTCAAATCCGTCAGAACCTTTTGGTTTATTTCACCACAATTCTCTGCGTCTCGCTGTTGCCGTCGAGGTTGTAAACCTTCAGCAGGTAAACGCCCGAAGCCAATTGGCTGACATTCATCGTTTCCTGTACGCTCTCCATCATCTTCTGACCCGTAAGGCTGTAGATTTCAGCTTTTTGGAATCTTTCTGCTTGAATTTGGATTTCGTTTTCGGCAGGCACAGGATAGACCTTGAAATTGCCTTGGTTATTCTCATTGACACCAGTCAAATCAACATAGGTTATGTCGACTTCGCTGCCATAGAACGTCTTGGTGGCGGCATTGTAGCCATAAGCCATCTCCAATTCCTCATCACACACAATCCCACCTACTACTTTCATTGCTTCGCCATGAACGGCATTGCCGTCAACATAACTGAAGCTGCAAATGATGTCATCTTCCCAAACCGAACTATTGACCATCCACCCCTGAATAAGTTTGGAGTCAAAGCAATCTTCATCGTTATAGTGATAGATGACTTTTACAAAATTCGCCCAAACGTTGTTTTGCCACAATTCATAAAGGATCTCGGTGACATTCTCATCAAAATCGAGCGTAAAAGTGTCCTTCTCTTCATTTTGCCAAGCACCGCCTTGCATATACTGCATCAGCAGTTCGATGGTGTTGCCGCTGCGGGTGTAGGTGTAAAGATCGGAGGAATACCAATTGCTGCCGTTCCACTCCCAATAAAGGACGGTGGACACATCGCCGTTGTAATTGTACACTTCCTTTATGTCGTTCACCCAATCATTTCCATCCCAATACTGGTAAATGACCTCGCTCAATTCACCATTTTCATAGGTATAGGAAGCAAAGGCATCGTTTTCCAACGCACCCGTCTCGTATGCCGACATACCCAACGCCTCAATCACATTGCCCGCGAAGTCGTACTCGTAAGTAATCTGGTAGAAGTCTCTCCAGCCATCGCCTTCGTCAATCTCGGAAAACTCCTCAGTGAGGTAATAGTCATACTCATCGTAAGTGTAGGTGGTGCGATACTTCTCACCGTCAATGGTATGCCAAGTGGCGGTTTGAGGCACTACCGTGGTTTCGTCGCGAACGCCATAATGCTTGAGCACATTCTGGGTTGCATCCGATTTCAGATTGACCTTGCTCTGCGCAAAGCCCACATTTCCAAACGCCATCACTAAGACGGCCAAAGTAAACAATCCTTTTTTCATCGTTGTAAGTATTTAGTTTTTAATGACATCGAAGTAATAATACTCGCCATCTTCGGGCACAGTGTCGCACAAGTCGGTACCTTCAAAGGGAACCAATTTGTACGTGTTTTTTGACGCATAGCCGTGAAGGCGCATCTGCTGGGCATCGTTCTCCAACACGTGAGCCATCACGTTGAAGGCTTTCAGTTTGCCGTTGCCCGCAAGGCTGTAGCCGCTCGACATCTTCAGCATGAAGTCATTCGCCAACGGAGTAGGCCTACCCGTGAAAGTGTAGGAAAAGTCCTCGCTCGGGCAGTTGATTTTGAACTCAACGGAGTTTCCGCCATAGTCATTGATGCGGATTTCGGCATCAAGGCAGGAATGGCGACCCACGCCCTCCACGCCGTCGAAGGCGCCTTTCACATTCGAGAACGAATACGTCCCTATGATGTCGTCCTTGGTATAACCATAATAGGACTTCCATTCCGACTTCGATTCTTCCTTGCACGAGGCAAAGAACACGCCCAACAAGCAAAGCAGGGCCAACAACTTGAATTTTTTCATGGCATTTATCATTTGATTATCAATTTTTCAGTGGCTACTACCGTTCCGTCCTTGTCGAGGCGTATCACCGTGCAACAGCCTTTGGGCAAACCTTCGGTGGAAAACCCGATGCTTTCGGAGCGAACGAAATCCATCCTTTTCAGTTCCTTCCCGTCGGTGCTGAGAATGCGGATTTGTCCGTCAGCAAGCACATTCCACGACATACGAACAAAGTCCTTGGCGGGATTGGGATAAAGTTGCCCATGTTGCTCAAACTCAACAAACTCGTCTGTTGACAAGGCTTCCTTGTCCCAAACAGCGATGGTATATTCGCCCGAAGGCAATTGGTCGACGATGAAGCGGCCATGCTTCCACGTGCTGCCCGGATATATCGTGTACGGGATTTCGTGCCAAGCCTCTGAGGCGTCCTTCCTATAAAGCAAAGTGGCCGAGTCGTTGGCCGAATGGATGATGTCGTTCTCGGTCGAGCTGGTGAAATCGAACATGCCCGTCACGTTGGCCTCGCCGAAATCGTAACGGTTGATGGTCCAGAAATGCTTGGTTGAGAGGGTGAGGTTGGGAATCAGCGGGTCGTCGTAAGGTCCCACCAAATGGTTTTCCACGGTCAAGAAGACCGAATCGGTGAACGAAGTGGCCTCCACCCTGAAGTTGGCAAAATTCTGCTGCGAAGTCGATTTAAGCATCAAGTTCTTCTGTGTGCGGCCATCGAGCCAATTGTTGTTGAAATCATTGACCATGCCAACCGGCTCAAAGTCGAGGGTGACGGTGGCCGTTTCGTGCAGTCCGTCCCACTCAAACATTTCGGTGACCAACTGGAACTCAGGGCCGATGAAAGTCACCTCGTAACGGTTATGCTGCCCGATGTGGCCGTCGCCAATGTGCTGATAACTCAATTTGAGTTGCACCTCGTACTGGTTGCCCACGGGATTCACCTCACTGATTACAGCATATAAGTGCGGCATACCGCTGGCAAACACGTATGAATCGAAAAAGCCATTCATGTCGATGCCGGAATATTGCGTGAGTGCATCGCGCAATTGCTCCGAAGTAGCGGTTTGATAGGCATATTGGACAAAATATTGGCGCATGGCCGAAAGGAAATTCTCGCGCCCCATGTAGTTCATCATCGTATTGACGATGACCGCGCCTCGGTCGTAAATGGCCGTGCCGTCGTAGGTCATATTCAATGGCATGTTGTTGAGCGGTATCCAATTATTGGCGTTGTTGCACCAAGTGTTGATGCTGTTGACCAAGTTTGACATGGTGTTTTGGAAATGCTGCTCACCGTAAACGCCCACCTCGTAGAACGCGCCCCAAAACTGCGCGAAGCCTTCGTTGAGCCACATGTCGCCCGCATCGGCGCAAGTCACCAGATTGCCCGACCACATGTGCGAAAGCTCGTGGGCGAGGTATTCCTCATTGGCGGTGTTGCCACTGATGACGCTGGTGGCCAAGGCGATGTTGTCGGTATGCTCCATGCAACCCTTGCTCGTACTGATGTATCCAATGGTGTTGAAAGGATAAGGGCCAAGGTTTTCCTCAAAGAAGGCGGCTATTTCCTTGATATGCACAAAGGTTCCTTCCACTTTGTTATACAATCCCGGCGTAGTGTAGACATTAATCAGAATGTCGCGCTCAACACCATGATACACATCTTGCCAAAGGAAAAAGTCGCCGACCGCAAAGGAAATATGGTAGGTGGCAATCTCCTGTGGCGTGTTCCAATGCCATGTGTAGGTGCCGTCGCCATTTTCGATAATTCCAACATAGTTGCCGCCGCAAATGGCCTCCGTGTCACTATTGGGCACAGTGACAAAGACATCGTAGGTGGCCTTGTCGGTGAAGTTGTCCACGCAAGGGAACCACGTTTTGCCAAGGTTGTGCGGTTGGCTGTCGAAACCCACGCCGAGGTTGTAGACATAATCGGTGCCCCACCATTCCACGCCGCCCCAACTCTCGCTGAAAGTGTTGCCGCCATAGACGATGTCCAAAGTAGCCGTGCTGCCAGCCGCCAATGGTGATGCCAAATTGATGGTCAGGAAGTCGCCGCTTTGCGAGAAATCGGAAACCGTGGCTCCTGTGGCCGTCACCGCACTGACTTCCAAATATTTCAGTTCAAGAATGACTTGCTGCACCGAGGCTGTAGCCGTGAAGTCAACGAAGGTCTCCCCTTGCAGGGTGCGGTTGCTAAAGTCGAAGTCACCAATGTGGATTTCATAGTGCGTCACATCGATGTTTTCGCCTGCCGTTTGCGCCTTGAGCGCAAAAGGAAGCAGAATACTCAGAATAAGGAAAAGCTTTTTCATTGTATTATCGGATTTGTGTAAATCGGGTCTGTCAATATCACATTACTCTCGTGCAAGGCGCGGTCGAGGATATGGATTTCAAATTTGATGGTGTCGTTCGGCGACAAGGGATTCTGCACCGTCAGGATGTAATCCATCGTGCCGGAGATGGCCTTCGGTTCCTCCGAGTCGCGAAGCCGCTTGAAACGGGCGTTGAACGAGATGGTGTCGTATGATTGCGTCTGCACGTTCCAGCTCAGCAGCGGCATCTTCACGAACTCGCCGTTGACACATTTCAAGTAGTCGATCACCATATTATAATAATGCGCGTCGTTGAAACCAAAAGGATAGGTCGTGTCAGCGTCGTTAAGGCCGAGGTCGCCGTCGCCGTCGGTGTAGGAGAAGGAAAGAATGCCTTGGCCACTGAAAGTGCTGTCGGCGTTGAACAAATAGGTAAAACCTTGATACTCAATCTTCGGCTCGATGGGATATTCCACTGGCTTTTGGCAGGAAATGACCGCCAAAACCAAGAAAAGTAGTCCTATCAAGTTCCGATGCTTCATTACTTTTGTTTTAGGCGGTAAAAATACAATTTTTTTGACTATCGGGAGGCGTGTGGAAACGATAATATTTCCATTGCTCGTTTCCTTTGATTTTCAGCCTATTAACCAAATCTGTTCAAAAAAATATCGTGGAAAAGTGTGGAAAAGTGTTGACTTATTCACAAATGTTGTATCTTTGCAGCCTGTTCTGGCACGAAAATAGCAGGACAGAACGAGCAGAATTTTGAATTTGATGCCGAGTTTATATATCATATCAGGCTGTAACGGAGCGGGAAAAACCACCGCTTCACTGACGGTGTTGCCCGAAACCCTGCAATGCAAGGAGTTCGTCAACTGCGACGAAATCGCGAAGGGCCTCTCTCCGCTCAACCCCGACGGTGCCAAGGTCGCCGCTGGCCGCCTGATGCTCTCGCGCATCAAGAAACTCATCGCTGACAAAGAAGACTTTGCCATCGAAACCACCTTGGCCGCAAAATCCTACCACGCACTCATCAAGAAGGCCCGAGAAGAAGGCTACAAAGCCAGCCTGATTTATTTCTGGCTGCAAAGCCCCGACTTGGCCATCAAGCGCGTGGCAGAGCGTGTGAAGCACGGCGGCCATCATGTGGACGACAGTATCATCCGCAGGCGTTACAAGGCGGGCATCAAGAACCTTTTCAACCTCTACTGCCCCGTCGTTGATTATTTCCTGTTCATCGACAACAGCATCATGCCCTCCGAGGTCATCGCCGAAGGCAACATCAAATCAACCAAATTTTACAATGAAGAAAAATTCAAAAAAATCAGACAATATGACAACAGTAACAGTGAATGCCAAGAAGAATGAAGTTTCGTCCTTCACCAAAAAACTGATGAGCGGCCTCGACCTCTCGATGCAACGCCTGCTTACGATGCGTTGCCGCCACAACGGTTCT
>Ga0265298_10000326_pt1 | contig 72206 bp, 60 predicted proteins | sample AusTroGonzalo_MG_3_FD_193486 | JGI IMG/M metagenome (GOLD analysis project Ga0265298, IMG submission 193486) | Bovine rumen microbial communities from tropical cattle in Woodstock, Queensland, Australia - Gonzalo_01 | ecosystem: Host-associated > Mammals > Digestive system > Stomach > Rumen ... | reverse complement strand
CTACGCTGACGCTGCTCAGTGGGAGGAGAAGGCCAAAGACCTGGCTGCACGCTTCATCAAGAACTTCGACAAATACACGTCGAACGAAGCAGGCAAGGCTCTCGTTGCTGCCGGTCCGCAACTCTAAGGGGTTGGTGATCCGCTATGCATGGCGGATAGGCAAATAAATCAGGCACCTTGATCGGGTGCCTGATTTATTTTATGGAGCTATGCGTGTCAGTCCTCATCCTGCGTCTCGGACTCCAGCGCGTCGTCTTCCAGCTTATGGCCGCTGGCTATCACACTCTTGCGCGTGAGGATCACCATCTGCAGAATGACCGCCGGCACGAGACTCATCATATTGGGATAGAGCGTCGCATAATGGAGGTCGGACATCTGCATGGCATAATAGATCATCAGCAGATAATAGACACCGCAGGCAGTTGCCGTCATATTGCACAGCCAGACGCGCCAGGAGCGTTTGAAGAAACAAAGCAGGCACAGGATAGTGCCGACGAGAATGACCTGGTTGCAATAATACAAACCCTTTACCGACATCGTGGCCGTGATATGTTCCGCGCCCGTCGCCAACTCCGTCTGCGTCACTACAAACTCGCTGCTGTTCATCGAAAAACTGCGGATGTAGATGATACCCTTGTCCTCCTGAAAATTAAACACAGGACGTGAGAAGAGAAAGACCGATGCGATGATGGCGACCACCATGTACGCCCAACGTCTGTACATGGCATGTAATTCTATTTTTCGCTCTTCTTGTTTCATAATTCGGGTGCAAAGGTACTACAAAATTTCCAAATATGCAAATTTTTTCGAATTTTCTTGCGTATGTCAAAAATTTTTTGTACCTTTGCGCACTTTTTTGTGTCGTGCGCGAATGCACGCGCTACGCACAGGGAAATTTATATAAGGTATTAACCGGGTGAAGAAGAGCCAATCGCCGGGTTATTCTATCGAAAAAATATATAAATAAATAACAAAAAACAATCTATTATGCAAAACAAAGGACTTGTTAGAATTTTGGCAGCGTGCCTTGCATTGGTATGCGCCTTCTATCTGTCGTTCTCTCTGGTGACCAGCCATTATGACAAGGCGGCCAAGGAGTACGCAGCAGGTGATGCAGTGAAAGAGTACCAGTATCTGGATTCCATCGCTGCGAAGAAAGTATGGTTCGGTTACACGCTCAAGGAGTGCCGTGAGAAAGAGATCAACCTCGGTCTGGACCTCAAGGGCGGTATGAACGTAACGATGGAGGTTTCCGTTCCGGACATTCTGGATGCCCTGAGCGGACACAATGAGACTCCGAACTACAAAGAGGCATTGGCGCTTGCCAAGCAGAAACAGAAATCCAGCGGTACCGATTTCGTAACGCTCTTCATCGAGTCGTACCGCGAGGTGGATCCGGACGGCCAGCTGGCTTCCATCTTCTCGACCTTCGAATTGAAGGACAAAGTAACCCTTAACTCCACGAACGCAGAGGTGGAGAAAGTGATCCGCGAGGAAGTAGATGGCGCCATCCAGAACTCGTTCAACGTGCTGCGTACACGTATCGACCGTTTCGGTGTTGTACAGCCGAACATCCAGAAACTGGCTCAGCCGGGTCGTATTCTGATCGAGCTCCCGGGCATCAAAGAGCCGGAGCGTGTTCGTAAACTGCTCCAGGGTTCCGCTAACCTTGAGTTCTGGGAGACCTACGAGGCATCGGAGCTGCTGCCTGCACTCGCTCAGATCAACCGTGAGTTTGCTGCTACGGAAGCACAAAATGACGAAGTACAAAGTACCAAAGAAGAGGTAAAAGCAGCAGAAGCACCGAAGGCAGAGGGCGACGAGTTGGCCGAGCTGCTGGGTGACTCGACGGCAGCCGCTGAGGCTGACCAGGCTGCTCAGATCGCTGAGTACAAGAAGAGCAACCCGCTTTTCGCCATCCTCAACCCGTCTGTTAACGCTGCCGGTCAGGCTTATCGCGGTCCGGTGGTAGGTACCGTTCATTATGTAGACACCGCGAAGGTGAACGCCATGCTGAGCTCGCAGACCGCCAAGGCTGTGCTGCCTCGTGACGCACGTTTCTACTGGACGGTCAAGGCTATTGACGAGGCCAATGCATACTATCAGCTGGTAGCCCTCAAGGCACAGCGTGACGGCCGTGCCTCCCTTGAAGGTGACGTGATCACCGACGCACGTGCGGACTTCTCGCAGATCAGCGCATACGCCAATGTATCGATGAGCATGAATGCAGAAGGTGCCAAGACCTGGCAGCGTCTGACCAAAGACAACATCGGCAAGTCGGTAGCTATCGTGCTGGACGGCTATGTATACTCCTTCCCGACCGTACAGACGGAGATCGCCGGCGGTAACAGCCAGATCACCGGTAACTTCACCGTGGAAGAGGCCAAGGACTTGGCTAACACCCTCAAATCCGGTAAGATGCCGGCTCCGGCCCGTATCATCGAGGAGAGCGTGGTAGGTCCGTCTCTGGGTCGTGAGGCTATCCAGGCCGGTCTGTGGTCTTTTGCCCTGGGCTTCGTGCTCATCCTGCTGTACATGATTTTCTACTACGGCTGGATTCCGGGTCTGATTGCCGACGCCGCCCTGGTATGCAACGTATTCCTTCTGGTAGGTATCCTGTCATCGTTCAGCGCCGTGCTGACGCTGCCGGGTATCGCAGGTATCGTGCTGACGATGGGTTGTGCCGTCGACGCCAACGTGCTGATCTATGAGCGTATCCGTGAAGAGCTGCGTGGCGGCAAGGGTATGCGCAAGGCAATCGAGGACGGTTTCAAGGGTGCCATCAGCGCCATCGTGGATGCGAACGTGACTTCGTTCCTGACCGGTGCCATCCTGGCTATCTTCGGTACAGGTCCGATCAAGGGCTTCGCTGTAACCTACATGATCGGTATCATCTCGTCCTTCCTCACGGCTGTGTTCATCACCCGTCTGCTGCTGGAGGACTATGCAAAGCGCGACAACGCCAAGGAGCTGAGCTTCACCACCAGCCTGATGAAGAACTTCCTTCAGGATATCCACTTCGATTTCGTAGGAGCCCGCAAGGTGGCATACTGGATCTCGGGTGCACTTGTTATCTTCGCTATCCTCGGTCTGGAGCCGCATTTGTTCGGTAAACTGAACCTGGGTATCGACTTCTCCGGCGGACGCAACTACGTGGTTCGTTTTGACAACAACATCAACACGCAGAACGTACGCGAGAATCTGGAGAACGTGTTCAAGGCAACTCTGGAAGAGGGCGAGACCTTCGGTATCAACGTCATCACCTACGGTAACGACGCCAACCAGGTACGTATCTCCACCAACTACCGTATCCACGAGGAGACGGCAGAGGCAGACGAGCAGATCGAGGCATTGCTCTATGAAGGCTGCAAGCCGTTCTTAGGCGCGGCCATCACGTTCGATGACTTCCGTTCAACCGACTCGAACGCCGAGGTAGGTATCATGTCGAGCCAGAAAGTAGGTCCGGCTATTGCCGACGACATCAAGACCAGCGCTGTGCTGGCTGTCTTCGCGGCACTCATCGTCATCTTCCTATACATTCTGCTCCGCTTCCGCAACTTCGCATACTCGGTAGGTGCACTGACTGCATTGGCACACGATACCGTCATCATCCTCGGTCTGTATGCCATCCTGTGGAAGATCATGCCTTTCTCCATGGAGATCGACCAGGCGTTCATCGCCGCTATCCTGACGGTTATCGGTTACTCTATCAACGATACCGTGGTTATCTTCGACCGTGTACGTGAGTACAACGGCCTGTATCCGAAACGCGAGAAGCACATCAATATCAACGACGCGTTAAACAACACGCTGAGCCGTACGTTCTCGACCTCTATGAGTACGTTCGTGGTATTGCTGGCTATCTTCATCTTCGGTGGCGAGACCATCCGTGGCTTCGTGTTCGCACTCCTCATGGGTGTTATCGTAGGTACGTACTCGTCTCTGTTCATCGCTTCGCCGATTGCCTATGACATCCAGATGGCACGTGCTCGTCGCGCAGCGGAGAAAGCGGAGAAGAAATAAACGGGACCATTGAGAAGTGACATTCTATGTCTAATGATTTCTTAAAATACGCCGTTTCGCAGGGTTTGAACTCCATGCACGTCGAGCACTTCATGTCTCGCAGCATGGATCAAACCCGCGCGGAAAGCGGATATATATCCCCCACTATTCTGGAAGAGCGTCAGCTGAACGTGACGCAGATGGATGTATTCAGCCGCCTGATGATGGACCGTGTCATCTTCCTCGGCACCGAGGTCAATGACTATACCGCCAATGTCATCCAGGCGCAGCTGCTCTATCTGGATTCCGTGGATAGCGAGCGGGATATCAACCTGTATCTCAACACCCCGGGCGGTTCTGTCTATGCCGGTTTAGGCATCTATGACACGATGCAGTTTGTCAAGTCCAAGGTATCGACCATGTGTACCGGTCTGGCGGCATCAATGGGTGCCGTGCTGCTGGTGGCCGGAGAGCAGGGCATGCGCGCAGCGCTTCCGCACAGCCGCATCATGATCCACCAGCCCCTCGGAGGTATTCAGGGACAGGCGTCCGACATCGAGATAACCGCCAAGGAGATTCTCAAACTCAAAGAAGAACTATACCAAATCATTTCCGACAAATCCGGCAAATCCATCGAGCAGATCCGTCAGGACGCCGACCGTGACCACTGGATGACTTCGGCGGAAGCGCTGGAGTACGGAATGATAGACAAGGTATATACCCATAAGGAATAATGGCCAAGAAGAATAACGCTTGCTGTTTCTGCGGAAGAGTGATGCCGGACATGTTTGCCGGTATGAATAATGATGTGCTTATCTGCGATGAGTGCATCGAAGCGGGTCATAAGATGGTGGCAGCGATGCCGAAGAAGAACGCCCCCAAGACCGGAGACCTGAACCTGGAGTCCCTGCCCACGCCGCAGGCCATCAAGGAGTTTCTGGACCTGTATGTGATCGGCCAGGACGACGCCAAGCGTTTTCTGTCAGTAGCCGTATACAACCACTACAAGCGCGTGCTGCAGGAGATCAGCAATGACGACGTTGAGATAGAGAAGAGCAATATTCTTCTGGTCGGTTCGACCGGAACGGGCAAGACCCTTCTGGCGCGTACGATAGCCAAAATGCTCAAAGTGCCTTTTGCCATCGGCGACGCCACCGCGTTGACGCAGGCCGGATATGTGGGAGAGGACGTTGAGTCGTTGCTCGTGCGTCTGCTGCAGGATGCGGACTATGATGTGTCGAAAGCGCAACGCGGCATCATTTTTATTGATGAGATCGACAAGATAGCCCGTAAGAGCGAGAACATGTCCATCACCCGCGACGTGAGCGGTGAAGGCGTGCAGCAGAGCCTGCTCAAGATGCTGGAAGGCTCCATCGTCAATGTGCCGCCCCAAGGCGGACGCAAGCATCCCGACCAGGAGCTGATCCACGTGGATACGAAAAACATCCTCTTCATCTGCGGAGGTGCTTTTGACGGTATCGAGCGCAAGATTTCCCAGCGCATGAACACGCAGGTAGTCGGCTTTGCAGCACAGCAGCAGGCAGCCTATGTGGACAAGAACAACCTGCTGCAGTACATCGCTCCGCAGGACCTCAAGTCCTACGGCCTCATTCCGGAAATCATCGGCCGTCTGCCGGTGCTGACCTATCTGCAACCGCTGAACCGTGAAGCGTTGCGTAACATCCTCACCGAGCCCAAGAACGCGCTGACCAAACAATACAAGAAACTCATGGCCATGGACGGTGTGTCACTGTCCTTTGAAGATGAGGCACTGGATTATATTGTGGACAAGGCGCTGGAGTACAAACTCGGAGCCCGCGGACTTCGCGGACTGATGGAAGCGGTGATGATGGATATCATGTTCGAACTGCCGAACCACAAGCAGATAGGCAAGCAGCAGTCCTTCACTGTCACCAAGGCCTATGCGCAGGAGAAATTAGACAAAGCGGAACTGTACCGCCTCAAGAATGCGGTATGAGAAGCACCAATAAAAAACAAACGCGACCGGATGGCCGCGTTTTTTTAGTCTGTGAACGAGGGTAGCGAGAAACCGCTGTAGACAATCTCGAACTGCATGCCGTTCTGAGCGGAACGTATCTGCGTGGCAGACATCGTCTGCTCCTGCCGCACGGACGAATAGGCGGACGCGGCTGTAGTGGTAGTGGATGCAATCACACTGACCGGCACCAATACCATGGTCAACTCCTCATCGTCGGTCTCCTGGCGCAACTGGTTAGTCAGGAAGACCGACAAGTCATACTTGTAGTAATACACGGCCTCGCCATCGTCATCCGTGCCCTGCACCAGAGGACTGAGCAACGCGCATGTATCACTCGGCAGCTCACGCTCGGCAAAGAAACGCTCCATGCTCTCCTCCTTGATAAGGAGCATATACGGCGCCGGCTGCAGCCACTCGTTACGAGTCATGTCCGCCGTCGAGCCCCTGTACTTGTTCAGCACATCAACGCGCACCTCCGCCTTGTTGACATAAGGCTGTTTGGTGAGCATCCACTCGCCGTCGACCTCCTCCACCATATATTCCATAATGGAATCCGTGATACGGGCCATCGGGAACACTATACGCGTGTACACGCCCGCGGGCGCAATAATATAATTATAGGAGTCGGAGTCGTTCTGCAGCTTGTCCACCCACTCTTTCTTGTCCGGATAAGAGAGGTGGTTCACCGTGCGTACCTCCGAATTGGCATAGAACGCCTTCATGTCCGTCACTGTCGTGTCCGGCTGGCCTTCTATCTTGGTATAACTGAAATGATAGTAGACACCCAGCGCAATGTCGGATATATTGAGCATGGTGGATGAGCCGAAGGAACTCTCGATGAGCAGTCCGTTGAACCGCTGGTTGAAGGACTCCTGATCGTCAAAAGACTGCATAGCCCAGAAATAGTCCATGAAATCGTCATTCACCCTCATACGTAGCATCGGCATGTAATTGCCGTTGTCATCCATCACGGAGTCCAGCTTCTCGGAAGCGACGACGATGCGGTAGTTAGTCAGCACCGTCGAGTCACGGGAGCAGTAATCGTCTATATTCAAATCGGTAGGGTACGTACCGGAATAGCGGAACGTGTTCCTATCCATCAGATAGGCATTGATGGCCAGGGGCGCATTCGGATCCCCTACCCAGCTCGAATAATACATGAACAGGCAGATCGAGTCCACCTCGGCGCCGGCCGGATAGGAATAGCCTTCCGGGCACGCCAGCTGCGTCAAGATAGAGGCACGCAGCAAACCGTAATCGGTTTCCAACTCGCCCAGCAGAAAAGAGTCCGCCTGCGAGATGATAGCGCTGCAGCTGTCCAAAGCCGACTGGAGCGGGAAGGTGTCTACCCGTACAATCACGGCATCATCGTCATCCAGCACGGCTTGTCCCGCACTGGTCACATCATTCTTGCATGCCACCCAAAGACATGCTATAACCATCAGAAAACCAAAGAAGAATATACGTTTATTCATTCCCTGCCAATAATGTTTGATAGAAAGTCCACTGACGGGAACAGGTCTCGTTGAGATCCTCCGTTTCCGCGTAGGTCAAGATAGGTTTGCCTTTTGTCTCCGCATAGTTGACCAGACGCTGGTTCACACGCGGCGCTGCAAAGACGATGGCATCCGAGAAATCAATCGCCAGACGCATCAACTCCTCATATCCGACCGGGAAGCCCGCTATCGAACGTACGTCCGTGTTACTGATACCGTCAATGCGCAGTTTGTCCGTAAAGGCCGTCGGGAAAGGTTTCTGATACTCGTTGTCATCAAGCATAAGCGCTATCTTGGAGTTGGCGAAGAACGGTTCGTCATTGAACGCGCGCTTGAGGTACAGCGGAGCCAACGCACTCATCCAGCCGGAACATACGATGACATCCGGCGTCCAACGCAGCTTCTTCACCGTCTCAATCACCCCCCGCGCAAAGAAAATAACGCGGTCGTCGTTGTCTGGATACTCAGCCCCATGCTCATCGGTCACCCCTTTGCGGCGATGGAACAGATCATCATTGTCAATGAAATAGATTTGTATCCGGGCGGACTGGATGGATGCCACTTTGATCAGCAGCGGATGGTCCGACTCCTCGATAATCAGGTTCATTCCGGACAGACGAATCACTTCATGCAACTGATTGCGGCGCTCGTTGATCTCGCCGAACTTAGGCATGAACGTTCTCGTCTCATAACCATGAGACTGGAAATACTCCGGCAACTGACGATTGAGTGACCGGATGGGTGTTTGCTCAGCCAGATAAGGGCTAATCTCCTGAGAGATAAAAAGGATACGTTTCGGCTCTTTCATAAGTGTAAACACATTTTCCCACTGCAAAATTACAAAAAAATTTTGACATATGCAAAAAAAATCGTAACTTTGCACGTTTTTTTGAGAGATTAGACCAATTTTATACAAAAATATGCAAATTTTAACCACAAAAAGCGATTTGAGTGCCGTTGTTGCGGCCTGCAAGTCGAAAGGACAGACCATTGGTCTGGTCCCCACCATGGGTGCCCTGCATGAGGGTCATGCCTCCCTTGTCCGTCGTGCGGTAGCGGAGAATGATGTATGCTTCGTTTCCGTCTTTGTCAACCCCACCCAGTTCAACAACAAGGAGGATCTGGCCAAATACCCGCGCAACATAGAGCGTGATGCAGCATTATTAGAGACCATCGGCGCGCAGTACGTGTTTGCGCCTACTCCCGAAGAGATGTATTCGGCAGAGGAGATGAACACCACCTTTGCATTTGACTTTGCGGGCTTGGACCGCGTCATGGAAGGCAAAATGCGGCCGGGTCATTTCAACGGCGTCGTACAAGTGGTCAGCCGTCTCTTCTATCTGGTACAGCCGGACAAAGGCTATTTCGGAGAAAAAGACTTCCAGCAGCTGGCTATCATCCATCATATGGTGGAGCGCAGCAGCCTGGCCGGCACCTTCGGAAACCTGCAGGTCATAGACTGCCCGATCGTACGGGAAGAATCCGGTCTGGCACTCTCCAGCCGGAACGAAAGACTCTCGGCCGAAGAAAAGCAGATTGCATTGGGTATCTCGAAGACACTTTTTTCTTCGTTGAAATGGGCGAAAGAAGCGGGCGCCACCGTCTCCGGCGTGCAGCAGCGGGTCGTTGATACGATCAATGCCATAGCGGGTCTGGAGGTGGAGTACTATGAGATCGTGGATCAGTCCACCCTCCTTCCCACGGATACGTTCGACCATGCCATCGGTTGCGTGACGGTCTACTGCGGCCCTGTCCGGCTGATTGATAATATTAAGTATTAAGGTTCGGGTTACCGGTTACGGGGGACGATGAAAATAATAGCGGACCAACATATTCCGTTTCTTGTAGAGGCTGTTCAGCGCGAATGGCCGGAGGTTGATATTATTCCGATGAAACCGGAGGAAATCGACCATGCGGCCGTTCGTGATGCGGATGTGCTGGTGGTGCGGACGAGGACACAGGTGAACAAGGACCTATTGGAGGGATCCAACGTACAACTGGTATGCACGGCTACCATCGGATATGATCATATCGACACCGCCTACTGCGCCTCTCACGGAGTGCAATGGATGTCCTGCCCCGGCTGTAACGCCCAGGCCGTATGCGACTATATCGAAGAAGCGCTTGAAGAAATTCAAAATTCTTCTCTGACTATCGGAATAGTTGGCGTAGGTCATGTGGGTAGTTTGGTGGCAAAGATGGCGGAGCGGAAAGGGTATTCCGTTATACTGAATGACCCGCCCAAAGGCATCGGCGTTCCTCTCGATCAAATCGCTGAGAAATGTGATATCATCACGTTCCATGTGCCGCTGGCGGGAAGGGACAATGCACAAGGCACAATGCACAAGGCACCATTCACAATGCACAATTATCCCACCTACCATCTCTGCGACGAGGCGTTTCTGGCGAAATGCAAACCCGGTGCGCTCATCATCAATGCGGCACGCGGCGGTGTGGTGGACGAAGAAGCGCTGCTGCATAGCGGACACCCTTATATCCTGGACACGTGGGAGAACGAGCCGGAACTGAACCCGGAGGTGCTCCGTCATGCCTTTTTGGCCTCCATGCACATAGCCGGTTATTCGGAGGAAGGCAAACGCAATGCCTCGCAGATGTGTCTGGACGGCATCGCCAAGAAGTATGAATTGCCTCCGATCGTTCTTTCCCGGCCGTCAGACCGTCCTACAACCTTTGATCTCAAGAAACACGAACCCTGGCTCGCGGAGATAAGCCGGCAACTCAAAGCGCATCCGGAACAGTTCGAACAGCTCCGCAAAAATTATCCTCTGCGATGATTCAAACGGTCCAAACGGCCATATGACAAGAATATTTTTGCAATTAATTGCCGAAAATCTTGCATATATCAAAAAAAAGCAGTACCTTTGCAACGCAAAGGTGGAGTGATGATTATAAACAATCCTAAAATAAACCATCCAGTCCTTCACATGGTGGGCGAGACCGCCGACCGGTTGGGCTTGGAGTGCTATGTCATCGGAGGCTGGGTTCGGGATCTTTTCCTGCACAGGAAGAGCACGGACGTAGATGTCGTCTGTCTGCCTGTCTGCCGTGACAACCTGCCTGAAGACTACCGTCCCGGTATTGCGCTGGCTGAAGCGGTAACCAAACAGTTAGGCAGGGGGGCGCATCTGTCTGTTTTCAAGACGTACGGCACCGCCCAAGTGAGGCGCAGAGAACTGGAACTGGAGTTCGTAGGCGCCCGTCGCGAGAGCTACCAGCGTGACAGCCGCAATCCGATTGTGGAAAACGGTACGCTGCAGGAAGACCAGGACAGACGGGATTTCACCATCAATGCCATGGCCATCTGCCTGAACACCAAGCGCTATGGCGAACTGCTGGACCCCTTCGACGGAACGGGCGATTTGGAGAGGTGCATCATACGCACCCCGTTGAACCCGGACATCACGTTCAGCGATGACCCTTTGCGTATGATGCGTGCCATACGCTTTGCCGCACAACTGGGCTTCAATCTGGATGGAGAAACTTTTGATGCCATTGTACGCAACCGGGAGCGGATAACCATCATCACGCGCGAGCGCATCACGGAGGAGCTGAACAAGATCATGATGAGCCGCAAACCTTCGGACGGATGGATGCTGCTGGACAAGACGGGACTGCTACCGCTTATTTTTCCGGAACTGGCGGCACTCAAAGGCATAGAGGTCAAAGAAGGACGCGGGCACAAGGATGTCTTCTATCACACGCTGCAAGTACTTGACAACGTAGCGGTATTACAGAATGACCGTGAATCGGCTCAACCGCAAAGCGGCCAGGCAGAGGAGCGGTCACCGCTCTGGCTCCGCTGGGCGGCACTGCTGCACGACATCGGCAAACCGAAAAGCAAAGCATGGGATCCGCAAGCCGGATGGACCTTCCGCAACCATAATTACTTAGGTGCCAAAATGGTGCCGAAGATCTTCGCAAAGCTCAAAATGCCGCTGAACGAAAAGATGGAGTATGTGAAGAAAATGGTGGACCTGCATATGCGCCCCATTAACCTCATCGAAGATACGGTAACGGACAGTGCGGTACGCCGTCTGCTTTTTGAAGCCGGAGATGACATAGAGGACCTGATGCTGCTATGCGATGCGGACATCACCAGCCGGAATGAAGAGAAAAAAGCCCGATTCCATCGGAACTATCAGTTGGTGCGCCAGAAAATGGTGGAACTGGAGGAACGAGACCGTATCCGTAATTTCCAGCCGCCGGTGAAGGGCGATGAGATCATGGAGATTTTACATCTGGAGCCCTGCTCAACCGTAGGCGAACTGAAGACGGCCATCAAAGACGCCATTCTGGACGGTATCATCCCGAACGAGTATGAACCGGCCAAGGCATATATGTTAAAACTCGCACACGAAAAAGGCCTATGTTGAATCATATGAAACGAATACCGCTTTTCTTCCTGCTCTCCGCCCTTTGCCTGCAGATACACGCATGGGAAAGCCCGCTTCCGCTACCGGAGATAGGCAATCCGCGGCTCCGCATCGTCGGACAGAACGCACAAAACTATCTGACGGATTTCTCCGCCTACAATTCTTCATGCGCCAACCAGGCTGAGTTTGACGCCAAGACGGATAAGATGGCGAATGTGTTTCTCGCCTTGGAGGCGGATATCGTCGCCCTGTGCGAGGTGGAGGAGAATGACTATATATTAGGATATCTATGCGATGCGATGAACACCCTCTCCGACAGTGATGTCTATGCATTCATCACCGACGGTCTGTCCGCCTCGCAGTCCTCCAGCGGCTACATGCCCACCAAAGCCGGTTTCATCTACCGCAAGGACAAAGTGAAACCGCAAGGGTCCAGTACCTCTCCCTACACCTCCTACGGCAGTGCCTACAGAGCCCGCTTGCGCATCCAGGCATTCGTTGAAATCGCCACTGATGAGGTCTTCACACTCTCCATGAACCATTTCAAGGCCAAAGACAGTACGGCGGATCAGTCGGAAAACGTACGCCTGGAGAATGTCAACAAACTGATTGCCGCACTCAAGCGCATCAATTACGACGATGACATCATGGTGGCCGGTGATCTGAACGCCTATCCGGGCGAAGCACCGCTGGTCAAACTGGAGGACGCCGGGTACGAAGAGCAGCTGCTCCGCTTTGACTCCCATGCCTATTCCTATAACTACAGAGGCGAGAAGGGCCTGCTGGACCATGTGTATGCCAATGCGTCCATGGCGGCACAAGTGACGGGCGCAAAGGTTTATCATATCAACACCTCCGGTTCGTACAGCTACCGCTACTCCGACCATGACGCATACGTAGTCGGATTGAATCTGGGGAATACGGAAGGGATGGAAAGCGCCGTCCATATCCCGGTTGCACGCAAAAAACTGCATAATGGGCAGCTTTATATAGAAATTAACGGGCACGTGTTTGACAGCACGGGTCGAAGGATAGAATAACGGAACGATGGCAGAAGAACAAGAAATCAATTTGCAGGCCGTTAATTACGGTGACGAAAATATCATCCATCTCGATGATATGGAACATATCCGGCGCCGCCCGGGTATGTATATCGGCAAGTTGGGCGACGGCAGTCACTCCGATGACGGTATTTATGTGCTCATCAAAGAGAGCATCGACAACTCGATCGACGAGTACCGTATGGGAGAAGGCAAGGTGATCGAAGTAGATGTAGCGGATGGTCGTGTGCGCGTACGTGACTACGGCCGCGGTATACCCTTGGGCAAGTTGGTGGAAGTAGTCAGCGTGCTTAATACCGGCGGCAAGTATGACAGCAAGGCCTTCAAGAAATCCGTCGGCCTCAACGGTGTGGGTACCAAGGCCGTCAATGCGCTGTCCAGTTTCTTCGCCGTGGAGTCGTACCGCGAAGGCAAGATGCGGCGTGCCGAGTTCGCACAAGGCAAACTGATCTCAGACACGGATATACAGGACTATAACGGGCCCGAGCGACGAGGCACCGTCATCGAGTTTGTGCCCGATGACAGCAAAGGGCTCTTTGAGAACTACCGTTTCCGCGATGACTATATCGAGGAGCTGCTGCGTAACTACGCGTACCTTAACACCGGCCTGACGCTGATCTACAACGGCAAGAAATTTGTCTCCAAGAACGGTCTGCTCGACCTGCTGACGGAGAACATGACTGTCAATCCGTTGTACCCCATCATCCATCTCAAGGGCGAAGATATCGAGATTGCCCTCACGCACACCGACCAGAACGGCGATGAGTATTTCTCCTTCGTCAACGGCCAGCACACCATCCAGGGCGGTACGCACCAGGCGGCTTTCCGTGAAGCCATCGGCCGTACCATCAAGGAGTTCTTCAACAAGAACCAGGAGCTGGCGGATATCCGCAACGGTGTCGTCGGCGCCATCGCCATCAACGTGGAGGAACCCGTCTTCGAGAGCCAGACCAAAGTCAAATTAGGCTCCAAGGACATGAGCCCTACCGGCGGCGTGAGCGTCAATAAGTTCGTCAATGATTTCGTCAAGCAGCAGTTGGACAACTACCTCCACAAGACCCCGCAGACGGTGGAGGTCATGCTGCAGAAGATACAGGACAGCGAGAAAGAGCGCAAAGCCATTGCGGGTGTGACCAAGGCGGCACGCGAACGGGCGAAGAAGAACCTCGTCAACAACCCCAAACTGCGGGACTGCCAGATCCACCTCAACGATGCCAAACCCGTCAAGTCCTCCAAGGACGCCGATGACGATCTGCGTTTGGAGAGCTGTATCTTCATCACTGAGGGTCTGTCTGCTTCCGGTTCCATCACCAAGAGCCGTGACGTACGCACGCAAGCGGTCTTCTCGCTGCGAGGCAAGCCGCTCAACTCGTACGGCCTCAGCAAGTCGGTGGTGTACGAGAACGAAGAGTTCAACTGCCTGCAGTCGGCGCTCAACATTGAGGACGGTTTGGACGAATTGCGCTACAACAAAGTGATTATCGCCACCGATGCCGATGTCGACGGCATGCACATCCGTCTGTTGATGCTCACTTTCTTCCTCCAGTTCTTCCCGGATCTGGTCAAGAAAGGGCATGTCTATATCCTACAGACGCCCCTCTTCCGCGTGAAAGACAAGAACCAGATCATTTATTGCTACTCGGAGGAAGAACGCCAGAAAGCCCTCAACAAGATCAAGAATCCCGAGATCACACGATTCAAAGGTCTCGGTGAGATTTCTCCCGATGAATTCAAGGGTTTTATCGGTTCGGGCATCCGTCTGGACCAAGTAACGCTGCGCAAGGAAGACGCAGTGAACGAGCTGCTTGCCTACTACATGGGCAAGAACACCACCGAGCGTCAGCAGTTTATCATCGACAACCTCGTTATCGAAGAAGACCGGGTGGAGGAATCTGATAGTTGATATTTGAGATTGGAAAGTGTTACCTCTTATTCTATTCATAGTACTGGCGGTGGTAGTGCTTGTGCTCACAGAAGTGCATGAGCGCCGGAAAGCTAAGCGCCAAGCATCAGCGGCAGAGGGTCAACAGTCCAGCGGCGCCAGCCGGCCGGAAGGGTGTTGCGGCACACACCTCGTTTGTGAGCGGGAGACGCTGTTGCAGACCAATGCCAAGATTGAATATTACGATGACGAGGAGCTGGACGCATTCGCCGGCATCGCTCCCGATCAGTACACTTCGGCCCAAGAGGGAGCCATCCGCGCGGTATTCAACACCCTTCAGGAATCGGATGTACCCGGTTGGTGCCGTTCCCTCCAATTAAGAAACATAGCGCTCCCGCCCGATCTCCGGGAGGAAGCGCTTCTTATCGTCCGCGAACGCAGAAACCGCGGATCACTTCAATAGCGCTTCACGCAAAGCGTTCACCATCTCTGCATATTCCGCCTCGGACAAATAGACTTTGCCCGGGTTCATCTGGAAGGTGCCGCCATAATCGGGACCGTCCACATACTTGGGTGCCAGATGAAAGTGCAGATGGCTCAACTTGTCGGAGTAGGCGCCGTAGTTGATTTTCTCCGGATGGAAAAGCTGCTGCATGGCTCGCGTCACCTGTGCTACATCGGCCATGAACAGATTACGCTGCTCGTCGTCCAGTTCGTTCAGGTCATTCACATGGCCGTCATAAGCCACCAGACAACGGCCGTGATAGGTCTGCTCTTTGAACAGGAACGCACGCGACACGCGCAAATGGCCAATCTCAATCATGAGATTGTGCAAGGTCTCATTGTTTTGGCAATAAAGACAATCTTTAGGATCTGAATACATAGTATTTGAAGTTATGGTTATTGCCGCACAGTGATGTGAAAGCAGGACTGCTTGGCTTCATATTTGACATAGATCTTATTCTCCCGCTGATGATTGAGCAGAACCTGGCCGAGCACCAGTTTGAGGTTGTCCTCGTGCATGTAGTCGCGCGTGCGCGTTACCTTATCATAACGCATGTACGCGAGGTCGAAGGTCGTGCCGTAGCAGTGGCAGCTCTGCGTGGTGGAGTTGATGTTTCCGCTGCGCTGCAGGAACTTGACATCCTCCTGCGTCCGCAGCACACTCGTCACATAGAACCGGTAATGCGGCAGACCGTTGCGGGCCAATATATCCGCCCATTCCGCTCCGATGGAATCCAGTTCGCGTTTTGCGGAAGGAATGAGATAAGGCACGGAGTGCGTCAGCTCGTCCACGATATAATTATCGTTCGTCGTCACCTCCACCAGCTGCTTGCGCATGGAAGCGGCGTCCTCTCTGTCCTTCGGCGGACGTAGCAGGCCTATGCGGCTTGCCACCTCATGCTGGCGAGACTGGAGATCATTGAACTTCTGCCGGTAATCGAATGTCCGCCCGGGATAACGGACCATATTATCCTCCACGAATGCAGGTTCATCGGACTCCTTCGGCCCGGAACACTTCGCCACCGCAACGAGAATAAACAATACAAGACACAGGAAGATGAGTGCCACCAGCCCCTGTGTCCTGTACCGCTCTATCAACTCTCTCAAATACTCCATTCGAAACCGTCTTTCGTATCTTTGATCTGGAAACCGAGGGCGGTCAGTTCGTTGCGTATCTTGTCGGAGGTGGTCCAGTCCTTGTTCTGCTTGGCCTGCAGACGGATACCCAACAACAAGTCAATCGCTCCGCTGAAGGCTTTCTGTTTGCTTGACATCTGGGATTGGTCATTGGCCGTTTCTTCTCCCAGACGCAGACCGAGGATGTCAATGGCGTAGGTCTTCCAAACCTCACGCAGCTCATTGAGATCAGCTTCGCTAATGGTGCCCTTTCCGTCCCATACGGTATTGATCACGCGCGCGCTGTCGAACAGAGCAGCGATAACAAAAGGTGTGTTCAGATCGTCATCCATGGCCTCAGCGCACTGTGTGCGCAGACCGCTAACGCTGACAGAAGACAGACCGTCCTTCGGACTGACAGACGGTTTAATTTTCAGCAGACGGGCATAGGCTTCCTGCATGCGCTGGAGACCTTTCTCGGCAGCCTCAAGGGCCTCGGAAGAGAAGTCCACCGTTGAGCGGTAGTGCGCCTGCAAGATGAAGAAACGGATGACCATCGGGCCGAAGGGTTTGCTCAACAGCGGATGTTCGCCACTGAAAAACTGCTCCAGAGTGATGAAGTTATTGTAGCTCTTGCCCATCTTCTTGCCGGCAATGGTGATCATGTTGTTGTGCATCCAGTAGTGCACCGTCTCATGCCCCAGCGCCGCGCAGCTCTGTGCTATCTCCGCTTCGTGGTGCGGGAAGATGAGGTCGAGTCCGCCGCCGTGGATGTCAAACTGCTCGCCGAGATACTTGGTACCCATCGTGGAGCACTCCATGTGCCATCCTGGGAACCCCTCGGACCACGGGCTGGGCCAGTGCATGATATGTTCCGGCGCTGCTTTCTTCCACAACGCGAAGTCATAACTGTGCTTCTTCTCGTCCTGGCCGTCCAGTTCGCGGGTCTCGGTAACGATATCGTTGAGGTTACGTCCGGACAGTTTGCCGTACGGAAAATCCTTGGCGTACTTCTCCACATCCATATAGACGGAGCCGTTGGACACGTACGCATAACCCTTATCCAGTATCTTCTGCACAAAAGCAATCTGCTCGATGATATGTCCGCTGGCGTGCGGTTCGATGGACGGCGGCAGGACGTTCAGCGCTGACATGTCGCGGTGGTAACGGTTGGTGTAGAACTGCACCACCTCCATCGGCTCCAGCTGCTCCAGACGGGCTTTCTTGGCTATCTTGTCCTCGCCCTCGTCCGCGTCGTGCTCCAGATGGCCAACATCGGTGATGTTACGCACGTACCGCACTTTGTAACCCAAATGCAGCAGGTAGCGGTAAAGCACATCAAACGTGATGGCGGGACGGGCGTGTCCCAGATGGGCATCGCCATATACAGTGGGACCGCAGACATACATGCCTACGTGTCCCTCATGCAACGGTTTGAATGTCTCTTTGTAGCGAGACAGGGAATTATAGATTTCTAACATCTTTTTTAGCTCACAGACCGATAGTGTTTCGTTTTTATTTTCAGCGAAGCGGTCCTTTTTCTTTTAGCGTAGCGGTCTATAACAGTGTTTTCGGGTCGAGGTTGTTGCGCTCGATGTCCTTGAAATAGTTGAACGTACCTACTTTGAGTTCCTCGCAGGCGGCTTCGTCGCATACGATGATACCATGCTGGTGCATCTGGAGCATGGAGACGGTCCACATATGGCTGATGGGCTCCTCAATCGCATGCTGGAGGGCACGTGCCTTGCCGTGACCGTTCACCATGATGAGCACCTCCTTGGCATCCATGACAGTGCCTACACCTACGGTGAGTGCGGTCTTGGGCACTTTGTTCACGTCGTTGTCGAAGAAACGGCTGTTGGCGATGATGGTATCGGTGGTCAGCTCTTTCTTACGCGTGCGGCTGGTAAGGGACGACCCCGGCTCGTTGAAGGCAATATGTCCGTCGGGACCGATGCCGCCGAGGAACAGATGAATACCGCCGATGTTACGGATCTTCTCCTCGTAACGGGCGCACTCGGCTGCCAGGTCGGCTGCATTGCCGTTGAGGATATTGACGTTCTCCTTGCGGATGTCAATATGGTTGAAGAAATTATTCCACATAAAGCTATGGTAGCTCTCGGGATGCTCTTCCGGCAGGTTGACATATTCGTCCATGTTGAAGGTCACTACATTGCGGAAAGATACCTTGCCGGCTTTGTTCAGTTCAATCAGCGCGCGGTACATGCCCAGCGGCGAACTGCCGGTAGGAAGACCCAGTACAAACGGCTTGCTCTCCTTGGGGTCAAACTCATTGATTCGTTTTGCTACATAATTCGCAGCCCACTGGCTCAGCAGGTCATACGAAGGTTCGATGATAACTCGCATAAATTTACTTACTATTTGTTCATTTACTATTTGTTCATTTATTCGCCGAGGAGGATGGCTTCCAGTTCGGGTTCTTCGGGGTTGACGGCCACAATCTTTCCTTCGCGGTTGATGAGCACGATATGCGGAATAAACTGCACCTGGTACTTGTCGGAACAGCGGTGTTCCTCATCTTCGCGGATGGACTGCCACGGGAAGCGCTCTTCGTTCATCGCCTCGCGCCATGCTGCATCGTCCTTGTCCACGCTGCAACTGAGTATTTCCAGACGCTCACCGCCGAAACGGTAGTAGAAATCCCGGAGCACGGGAATGAAGCGTCTGCAGGGTCCGCACCAGCTGGCCCAGAAATCCAGCAGCACGTAATCCGTCCGGCCCACCAGTTCGCTCAGCGACAACTCGGTGCCTTCCAGCGTCAGACCCGTGATGTCGATATACGCATCGGGGTCTGCCATCTGCTCCTGTTGCTGCTCTTGCTGCTGCTCCTGGCCTTCCGTTCCTTGGCCGGCCGGTTTCTTGTGGCAGGCGGTCAGCGTCATCGCCGCCGCCATGAATATCAATAGATATTTTTTCATTTGCGTTATTGTTTTTATTAGGGATCACGCGATCACGTAATCCCGATTGTGTCAAACTCGCTGGAGCACCACTGCGCTGCGTGCAGGCAGGTACATCTTCAGCCATCCCTTGCCGTCCTTCTGATAAAGCGGGTCGTAGTTGGTGAAGTGCTCCACGCTGTCATCCGCCAGACCGAAGCCGGCAAACTCTTTCGCATCGGTGTTCAGCACCACTTTGTACTTGCCTTCCGGTACCAGGATACCGTAGTCCGAGAACGACTTCTGGCCGTTCCAGTTGAAGATGAACAACAGGTCACCGCGGGAGTAAGCCACTACCTGGTCACCGTCGTTATCCCACCATTTCAGCACCCAGGGCAGGTGTTTGCCTACCTTGTATTTCTTCTCCTCGGCCGTCGGGTTCTGGGTGATGAGATGCTTCTTGAGCAACTGAACCATCGCCTCATCGAAACGGTTGAGGTCGGCGAAATAGTAATTGGGGTTATCCACGAGGTCCCATTGGCGGCGTGCGTACTTGCAGCTCCAGCCGTTGCCCTCACGCGGGAAGTCAATCCACTCCGGATGGCCGAACTCATTACCCATGAAGTTGAGGTATCCGCCATTGATGGTGGATGCCGTAATCAGGCGAATCATCTTATGCAGCGCCACGCCGCGGTCCACCATATAGGTCGAATGACCGTGCTCGAAGTGCCAGTACATATCCGCATCGATGAGGCGGAAGATGATGGTCTTGTCGCCCACCAGCGCCTGGTCGTGACTCTCCGCATAACTGATGGTCTTCTCGTCCTCGCGGCGGTTCGTCATCTCGTAGTAGATATGACCGGCCTTCCAGTCCTCGTCCTTCACTTCCTTGATATATTTGATCCAGAAATCCGGAATACCCATCGCCAGACGGTAGTCGAAGCCCACGCCGCCGTCCTCGAACGGACAAGCCAGACCCGGCATACCGCTCATCTCCTCGGCAATGGAGATGCCGTCGGGTTTCACTTCGTGGATGACTTTGTTGGCCAGCGTCAGGTACATCAGCGCATCGCCGTCCGCGTTGCCGCCGAAATAACTGTCATAGCCGTTGAAGTCCTCACCCAAGCCGTGACTGCGGTAGATCATACTGGTCACGCCATCAAAGCGGTAACCGTCGAAATCATATTCATCCAGCCAGAACTTGCAGTTCGACAGCAGGAAATGCAACACTTCATTCTTGCCGTAGTTGAAGCAGAGGCTGTCCCATGCCGGGTGCTCACGACGCGGGCCGTCATGGAAATACTGATAACCGGTGCCGTCAAAGTTACCCAGACCCTCCAATTCGTTCTTCACCGCGTGACTGTGCACCAGGTCCATGATGACCTTCATTCCGCGTCCGTGTGCGTCATCAATGAGCGCCTTCAGCTCGTTCGGCGTACCGAAACGGCTGCTGGCAGCAAAGAAATTGGACACATGGTATCCGAACGAACCGTAGTAGGGGTGCTCCTGGATGGCCATGATCTGCACGCAGTTATAGCCTAACTTGGCGATACGCGGCAGCACATCACGGCGGAACTCCTCGTAGCTGTTCACTTTCTCCTCCTTGGAGCTCATACCAATATGGCACTCGTAGATGAACAGACCGTCCTTGCCTACTTTCTTCGTCTTGGCGGAGTTGCGGTGTTTCCATTGGAATTCCGGCTCATCCCATACTTGCGCAGAGAAAATCTTCGTCTGCTCGTCCTGCACCACGCGTCGCACGTAGGACGGGATGCGCTCTCCGTAACCGCCGTTCCACTCCACCAACAGTTTGTAGAGTTGCTCATGCTTCATGGCTTTGGCCGGCAGTTTGGCTTCCCAAACGCCGTTGCCGATCGGCTGCAGACGGTACGCCTCATCCTTCTGCCAGTTGTTCATATCACCCTTGATATAAACAGCTGTGGCGTTCGGCGCCCATTCACGCATCACCCAGCCTTTGGCGGTCTTGTGCAGACCGAAATACAGGTATCCGGTCGCCCATTCGGCCAGCGGTTGACCGCCGGTCAGCTCTTTCTCCTTATTGACGGCATAATCATATCGTCCCTGCAATGCGCCTTCATATGCCTGCAGGTACGGATCACGCTCTATGATTCTCAGGTGCTTCGGCTCTGCGGCCTTCACCACCTTCGTCTTCTCTGCTTTTACGGCTTTTGCCTTTTCTGCTTTCGCCGTTGCCTTTTTACATGCCATAGTTGTATGTGTTTTTCTTTAGTTATTACCTTGTTTGAGTGGGTGATTAATGGGTGATTAGTGCGTTGTTAGTGGATTGCTTAGCCCACGTCACCCCGGGAACACTACTGGTTTACTTTTGCTTTAACTATCAGTTTGCGGTATTCCTTACCCGGTGCGATACCCGGTTGGTGTGCATCGGAGGGGAAGAACACGGCGAAGTGTCCGGCGGGAACGGTGAACTTGGCGGTAGCCTTGTCGGCGTAAAACTCCACATCCTTACCTTCGTCATAGTCCTGCGTCACCTCCTGGCAGTCCACCTGGGCCTTCCAGCCCATCACCTCATCGTCGCCCAGCGGAATCTGGATATCCAGATAGTCCTTGTGGGCCTCCATGCGGCATTTGGCCTCTTCCTTGCCCTTGAAATCCAGGATATTGACGAACAGGTCCTTGCCGTCCAGGTATATTTTGCATGCCGGCAACTCCTCCAGGTCGTTGTCGTTATAGAACTTCATGAATTCTTTCAATCCGGGTACACTGTCATAGTACCAATCGGCGTTCTCTAATTTGTCGAGTATCATATATATGCTGATTTATTTTACTTGTTCTCCTTTAAGTGTATACACTTTGTCATCTCGGAGGATATACATCTGTCCGTTGCGGATGAGTTTCTGGGAAGGGTTGGACGGGTTCGCCACTACAGCCGGCATACCTTCTGCGGTACGTTTGTAAACGGCCTGTATGCTAAGGGTGTCACCGATGATCTCATCAGCGGGCTTCCAGCCGACGAACTCAAAGCCGTCAATAAGCGGAACAGAGGGGAAATGGAATGTCATCACATCCGAACGTACAACCTCGTTTTGCTTATCCAGATATTCTACGGCAACATTGCGGTTCTCAGCAGGAATAACCGGCTCACCACCCGGCTGAAGCGTATATTCGTTCTCCATGAACTCCTTGTCGCAGAAATAAACGGCATCCAGGTTCAGTTGTGCACCCTGTACTCCTTCACTCAGAAAGACAAACACATTCACCCCGGCAGCTACTGAAGTCGTTTGCAGCGCATCGGCAAACTGCGACATCGGGATGAAGAAACCATGCCACTCGCCGTCACGGTCGAAATCGTCATAAATAGTGCCGTTATATACCGCAGTGGGGCCCAATACAAAACCTACTGATTCATTGCCGAACAAATAGAACTTATGGCTGTAGTTGTCCGTCGATTTGATAGCCAGATGGAGATAATAGTTATCCGGATTGGCTACAATCTTCTGGCGCAAAGCATTAGCATCCTGCCAAGAGGTACCACTTTCCGTAAGGCAGAAACCGGCGCCGGACCAACCTGAATTACCCACCTTCAACGCCAGATAACCATCGGTATCGCCGTAGAAGTTCAAACCTGTGGCCTCTTGGGGGGTATATGTTTCACTCCAGATATAGAGGAAATTGGTTTCATCATTCGGAGCCAGACTGGCCACTACAGCATTCTCCACTTTGGCGCCAACGGTTTCGCCCAGAATGATCGGCCAGAGTTCGTTGGCAGAAAGTTGAAGGCCGAAAACTACGGCCGTTGCAAGGGTAAAAATACGTGTTTTCATAATGTTGTTGGATTTTAATTGATTTATGTGAAATAATATTGTTGCCCGGGGTATTCGTATATTTTGCGCTGCAAAATTACTATTTTTTTTTTATATATGCAAATTTTCATTGAAAATTGCGTAAAAAAGTTCCGCCTAAGGTGTTTCGGGATAGAGCCGCTGCATATGGCAGAACATGAGAGTGCCGTCTTCTCGGCGGAGGTGCATACCGTTTCCTTCGCAGAAGTCGAACACCTTGCAGTCCTTGCAGGGTTCGGTCTGCTTCATCCAGCTGCGGTCACGATAGGGTTTGAACTCCTCTTCCCACACGCGATGGAACGAGTCTCGGTAGATGTTCCCCTGATAGTACTTGCCGCGAATGCTGGTGCAGGCGGATATGCTGCCGTCGATGAGCACGGACGCTACGCTGATACCGGCGGCGCACTGGTACAGATAATCTCGCACACGCCCTTCGTACTCGCCCAGGAAGCCGTCGCATGAATAGGACACATGCCTTCCGGCCTGACGTTCCGCAACGATGAACTCCATCAATTGGCGGAACTGGCTGTCCGTCAGCAGCAGTTCGGGCATGTCGGCGGCACGGCCCATGGGATCGATGCCGAACACGCGCCAGCGGCGCGCGCCGAGGCTCCAGAGCAGATCGCGTATCTGCGGCAGCTTGTCAATGGTGCGCTGGTTGACGCATGTCACTACATCCCATACCAGGCCCTTGTCCGCCGCACAGAGACGGATGACCCGGCAGGCGCTCTCAAAAGCCAGAGGATGACGGCGAAGCCATACATGGTCCTCCTCCAAGCCGTCCAGCGAGACGGTGAGGGAACGCAGTCCCGCCTGCCTCAGTTCGCGGTAAAGCGGCTCTGTCAGCGCCAGACCGTTGGTCACCATGCCCCACGGATAACCGCGTTCCTTCAACGCCCTGCCTATTTCCGGCAGGTCCTTGCGGAGCGTAGGCTCGCCGCCGGAGATGATGACCATCACCCGGGCCGGGTCCGTGTACGGCGTCACTTCCTTATCCAACATATGCAGAAAATCCTCCGCCGGCATGTCAGGTGTGCCGACAGAGGACATACAATCGCTGCCGCAATGCAGACAATGCATGTTGCAGCGCAGGGTGGATTCCCAGAACAGTTGGCGCAGCGGATGCAGCTCCTTGAGGTTACGCCGCCGCCAATGCTCCAGCCACAAGGCCATTTCCAGACGCAGTTTCATTCGTTTCATTCGGCAGGCACGCCGTATTTGCATACTACGGGTTCTTCCTGCTGCGGTATGAACTGCGGAGAAGCCGGAGGAGCAGGCGGTTCCTCGATAGGTGCTTCCTCTTCCGGAGCACGCACCACCTCCACCGGAGGACCGTATTTCTTAGGCTCGTTGAACGGTCCGTACTTGACCGGAGCCGGTGCCTTGCTGGTCGTATGACAGCCGGCCAGACTGAGGCTGACCGCTCCAAGCAGCAAGTTGATTTTTGCCAGGATTCTCTTTCTCATAATAATAGCTGTTTAGCGTTTGTGAAGGGGCTGTTTCATCGGGTTTCTCCCATTTGCCTTTCGTGCTCATAGGGCGTCAGAACTCTACTTTCGGTGCTTTTTCCGCCCCCTGCTCCGCCTGGAAATAGGCTTTGCGCTCGAAGCCGAACATGGCAGCTATGATATTGGCCGGGAAGCGGCGGATCATCGCGTTGTATTTCCGGGCGGTGTTGTTGAACAGGTCACGCGCATAGGCGATGCGGTTCTCCGTGCCCTCCAACTGGTCAGCCAGCTGCTTGAAGTTCTCGCTGGCTTTCAGGTCGGGATAATTTTCCGCCAAGGCCATCAGTCGTCCCAGGGCTTGCGACAACTCACCCTGTGCGCGCTGGAATGCCGCTAACTGCTCCGGCGTGGCGTTGGTCGGATCAACCGTGATCTGCGTCGCTTTGGCGCGGGCCTCCATTGCTTCCACCAGCGTGGTATGCTCATGCTCCGCATAGCCCTTGACCGTCGCTACGAGGTTCGGCACCAGGTCTGCACGGCGCTGGTACTGGTTCTCCACCTGGCCCCAGGCGTTCTCTACGTTCTCCTGCATGGTCACCATCGCATTGTAGCGACCTACCCCCCATGCGCATATCATGCCGATGACGGCGATGATAATAATGGTAATCAAAACACTTTTCTTCATAATGATATATATTTATTTCGTGATTTCGTGATTTCGATTTGTCTTTTGTCTTTTGTCTTTTGTCTTTGAGCGTTAGCGGTCTTTCTACTTTGAGCGCAGCGGTCTTTCTACTTTGAGGCACGTAGTGCCGGTCTATCCTAATTAGAATCGTCTTCCCGCTCCGCCGCCGTAACTGCTCCCGCCGCCCCATGAGCCGGACGAACCGCCGGAACTGCTCCAACCGCCCCATGAACCCGACGAGCTGCCGGAACTACTATAGGAACGTACCAAGTGGGCCAGAGACACTTTCTTGCTCATCTTATGCTGACAACACTCGCAGGTATAGTAATTGATTTTTTCTCCTCCGTGGTCATAAGTCGGACGGATCGTTGTTTTCGAATCGGTCAGTTTCAGCGTCCTGCCCTTGCATTGCGGACATTCGTCATAGCGCGCATGGAAACAACCGGGTTTGCTGCGTAATGCCACCTCGCCGCATGCAGGACATTCCCATGCAATATACTCGTTGGCCGACAGACTCTGCTCCACCTGCTGCGCCTTGGTCAGATGGGACAGCATCTCTTCATCCGACAGATGAACCATTTTACCACCGCATTTCTTGCATGTCAGCGGCACGTCTTTCAACAGCTTGCAGGCTACGTAGTAATAGATATAGAAGAAGAACATCGGGATGGGGAATACCAACAGCGAACACCCGGCGCAGCCGTTCATCTCATCCGCTTTCTTCTGTAATTCTTTCTTGGTCTGACCGGGTTCGCCGTTCAGCTTCTTGTATGCCACAAAAGCCAGAATGACCATCAGCACGAAGCCCAGGAAGAAATAGAAGCCCATGAAGAAACTGCCGTCCAGCGATTCAGGTTGCCAGCCTAACAGGAGTTCCGCGCGGTTCTCGTCCTCCATCAGGTAGTCCGATATGTCACCGCATATATGCAGCAGGCCCTCATCAAATTCATCCTCCGCCAGATAATCCATGTTATAATCCAGTATCTCGCCGCACCGGGCATCCGTCAGAATACCGTCAATGCCCTTTCCGGTGATGATCTGTATGTCCCGCGACTGCCGTGCCAGAAAAACCAGCACGCCGGTGTTCTTGTCCGCCTTGCCGATGCCCCAGTGGTTGAACAGATCGAGGGAGAAGGTATAGGCGGTGTAGCGCTGCTCGTCATAGGCGTCAATCGCCACCACGGCCACTTCGACCTCCGTCTTCTGCTCCAGCCCGGTCAGCATCCTGTTCAGTTCCGCTTCGGTCTCCGTGAGCAGCACACCGTCCGGGTTGGTCACGTAGTAATTCTGCCCCTGCCCTTTCGGCGACGGCACCGTTTCGACGGTGTATACCTCCGCATAAGCGCCAGTCAGCACGACCCAGCTGAATAACCATATCCCTATTCGCCGCAAATATCTCATATGCTATCTTGGTTCATAGATTCACTTTTCGGGTACAAAAGTACAACAAAAATTGCACATATGCAAACATTCGGGTCATTTTTCGCCAAATAAAATGAAATTTTATCTATTTGGCACGTACAGACAGCGGCTATGGCGGCATAAGACGGCGTCTGTGCGGGTTAAAAAGGGAAGCCTTGAGGCTTGGCGAAATAAGTGCTTAAAAATCTGCATACGTACCATAGATGCGACAGTCAATTCAGAGGATCCGTAAACTCAACATTCAGTGAAAGTATGGTGAAGGTACGATCCGAGTACGTGTCGTTTACGTCTCGTTTACGTCTCGTTTACGTGTCGTTTACGTGTCGAGTACGTGTCGAGTACGTGTTTGACAGCAGATTGATATGATATTGAGAGGATTTGGAGAGGGTTCTGGGAGGGTTCTGGGAGGGTTCCGGGAGGGTTCTGGGAGGGTTCTGGGAGGGTTCCGGGAGGGTTTGGAGAGCAGAAAGGATGATTCGCAAAGAGCAAACAAAAAATCGCACCCCGAAGGATGCGATTTTTCTTATCAATGCGACATTGTCGCACATATGAACTGTATAATAGACGGCGTCTTTCAACTCTAAACGCTAACCATTAAACGCTTACTTCACCTGCACGCCGGTAGCGTTATAGATTTGACCGTTACGCTCGATGAAGAGCTGGCCGTTGATGATGAGTTTGCGGGTAAGTGCGGAATCGTTGCCGTTGACGAACTCAATACCTTGAGGTTTGATTTCGAATACGGGACTATCCACGAAGTAATCGCTTTCGTGATCGCTGATGTTATGCGCCAGGTCCTCGCGGGCGTTCCACATAGTACCGTTCATGGTAACGGTCAGCGTACCTTCATCTGTATCCGGGAATCGGTAGAGCGTTCCCTCATCGTCGTCGATAACCAACTGGATACGATAGATGTATCTGCCTTCCTTCAACTCGGTACCGTACGGGAGCATTTCGAACAGCCCCTTCTCCTCATCCCATCCGAAGAGGGAGCTCTGTCCGTAGTAACTCATTACGCGGTACGGAGCACTCTGGGTCGGTGTGATAGCGGCGTTGATCGCCTCTTGCGTGAGGTAAACCCACTCCTCGCCTACTTTGAGTGCGCTTTCGTTGAAGCCCCAGAGCGAGCAGGTATAAACAACTTCGCGTTCGTCTTGCGGATCCACAGGCGGGTCAATCGGATCGTCCGTCGGCATTTCTGCTGCACAGATACCGCTGATGACATCGCGGATCTTGTCGCCGCTCTTGAAGGTCACATCCAGTACTACGATATAGGTCTGGGTCTCATCGTCCACACTGATATTGGCTTCACCTTCTCTGCACTCGATGGAGAACTCCTCACCTCCGTCAAAGCCGGACAGCGTGGTGTTTTCATCGAGTGAGTGAATACCTCTGAGGTCGTTCTTTTTCTCGGGAGCGATAACGATGCTCAGAATCATTCCATCTTCGTCGTTCTTCACGAGTTTACCGCTTCCGTCGTACGACCATCCTTCTTTAGAAAAGACAGCGATGGTAACCTTGCCTGTGCTCTCGTAATCCTGATCAAGAACTTGTGCAGCCACTACATCCATGTCGGTAGCCATTACCTCGCAAAGCTCGGCAGCGGGTTCCTCCGCGCGGTTGATCTCCAGTTCGCACTTACCGTACTGACCGCTGCCATCAACAGCGTTCGCGCGTATTTCGCACTTACCGAAGCCTACCAGCGTCACATTACCCTTGCCATCCACGGTAGCCACCTCTTTGTTCGTCGATTTCCAGGAGAGTGTCTGCAGGCTGGCGTCGCTCGGCTCAATCGTTGCCGTGATCTGGAATCCGTTCTCGCTCAGCTCCGATGATTTCAATGTCAGGCTCTTGGATGCCGGGCTGAGGGTCACTTTCTTCACCGGTTCGCCTTCTCCGAAGACTGCCAGGAGAGTGAGGTTGGTCGTGACATGCTCGTACGAACCATTCCAGCCATAGAAGTTATATCCTTCCTTCACCGGATCGATACCCGGACGAACGGCATCGCCACCGTACGGTACTTCCTGACTGCTATAGATCTCCGCATCTACCATGAAGACTACATAGCAGGTAGCTTCTGCGTATTGAGCCGTAACAGTCTGATTCTTGAATACTTCGCAGTAGTCACCATCCCAGGTGAAGAAGCGGTAACCGATATGCTCCGGAGCGGACTTAGGCAGCGTAGCATCCTTACCCATCTTCACTTCCTGCTTCTCAATCACATCGCCGGTAAGGCCGTCCACGAAGGTGACAGTATAGGTAGCAAGTGCTTCCTGCTCATCCAGACCACCCACGATCTTGAAGTGCTGGCCCCACTCTGATTCCTTGTAAGCGGCAACGACGCTGCTCTTGTCCACTACAGTCAGTTCTGGTTTCTTACCATTGGCATTGAGTACCTCCCATTTGAAGGCATTCGCTTTAATTGTAGGCGGAACAGCAGCATAGCTGTAGAAATCTACATCGCTCGTGATTGCATCGGTATAGAACGCGTACGAACCGATCTCGCTCATCAGCGCACCGAACGTGATGCTCTGAGGAGCCTTGGTCATCCATGCAAATGCACCTTCTTCTGCTTCGTAGGCACCCTTGACACTCCTCGTCGAATAAGTAAACTCGATATCACGGCTAATCAATGTGCTATATGCTTTAAGCACAGTATTCGGTTCACCATCCATCTCGCCATAAGCACGGATGCTTAAGTCACCTTTTTCCGTCACTTCACCCCAAGTTTGATCACCTATCTGGAAGGTAATCGGGAATTCCGATGTACTCTGTTTGCCGTTGATCTTCATCTCTTTCCATAGATCGGCTTTGCGGTAACTCGGTGCATAGGTCTCCGGAACAGACACTACAATCTTCGTATGGTCAATACGGTAGTTCTGGCGTATCTCACCTTGCTCCAATCCGATAATCTGATTACCGAACGGATCATATACCGTCTTCGACCAGCTGTGCAGATCATCATCTACGACCATATGATCGGTAACCGTCGAATCCTTCAGCATAGCCGGAGGAGTCGGTGTGGAGATGACGATGGTATCCAAAGCATAACAACGTTCGAACACATTGTAACCGATTTGAGTAACTTGCGAACCAAGCGTCACTTTCTTCAAATTTTCGCATTGCTTGAAGAGACCACGCGGTACTTCCGAGCCATAATATACTGCTTCTTTCAAGTTCTTACAAGCACCGACCATACCCTCTCCTATTTTGCCGCTACCCAAATCCACGTACTCCAGATTATCGCAATCACCGAAGATGTCCGATCCTATTTCTCCACTTGTCTCGACGGCAATGGACTTCAGTTGATCATTGTTACCGAAAGCATAGTCTCCAACCTTTTTCAGTGTTAGCAGACTGATTGACTCGAATGCACAACCGGCAAAAGCTCCTGCATCGATCGTATCCATCGCTGCGAGGTTTGCGTCACAGAGTTTTGAACAATCACGGAAGAGTCCCTGTCCTACTCGCTTGATAGAACCGGACAGTTCCAAACGCTCCAGATTTTTAAAGTCCTTGAAAATACGGAAACCAAAAGAATAATTGTATTCACCGATACAACTCATTTCACCCTTGATGATCAACTCTTTCGTCGCTTCTCCCACTTCTTTAGTGAAATGAGTGAAGGTGGTTGAAGCTTGAGTGTAAACTTCTTCTTCTGTCAAATCGCGGTTGGCAGTGATGGTCATTGTTCCGTTCTCCCAGAGGATCCACATACCGTCACCAAACTTACCGGCAGCCACATAACTACCATAGCGCTCATCCACTTTGTTGAAATGGAATTTATTCCAGTACTCTGTGGTGATGTAGTTATTCAGCGCACCGTCGGGCACATTCAGCGTTACGTTCTGCTGACCGTCCGTAGCTTTCTCGGCAGCCGGACTGCGACGCGGACCGTTGCTCTGATTGTTGCCGATCTCAGCAAAGGTGTATTTCGATACCACTGCCGGATCAATAGCCGATACATCAATCTGGTTCAGCTTCGGACAGTTACGGAAGATATAATCGCCGGCTTTTTTCAGCCCTGCGCCTAAGTCGATACGATTGAGGTTGCTGCACTCTGAGAAAGCGAAATCGCCTATCGTCTCTACATCGTCGATATAGATGACGACGAGGTTATTATTGGCATAAAAGGCTTTTTCACCAATCTCCTTACATACACGCGGGATGTGTACATCCGTCAGTTGGCTCTCTGCTCCTTCAAAGTTGAAGGCATTCTTACCGATTTTCTTCGCACCATATACATTTCCGTTCGCATCCACAGCTGACTTCAGCATGATAGCTCGGATATACTCGCGGTAGGGATACCACGGTGTCTCATTCACATTCTTGTAGTCCGGGATATAGTACAAACTACTATAGGCACTATAATTGCCTTGCCAAGCTACCGGCTCGATGGTCAACGTACCATTAGAGCTCAACTCCCAATACATAGCCCCAGCATTACAATCACCTTTAACCGGATAGGTGAACTCCTTATCTATCTTCATATCTCTCCAGACGGGGGCATTCTCGTAGTTCTTATACAAAGCTGCATCCACGTGGAGGGTGATATTACTGATTGTCACATCGCTTCCGAACGTAAAGTTATCCAGAGTAGCCACCGGTTCTCCGGTATTGTACCATCCTACGAAAATATCCTCGACCCCCGTACAACCGCTGAACGCTGCCATTGCCAACTCTTTGCGTCGATCGTTGAAGTTAATCTTTCTAAGCCCCGTACAACCTGCAAAAGCCTGTTTACCTACCTGGCAACCGTCACGCTCCAAGTTCACTTCCTTGAGGGCTTTACAGTTCTGGAAGGCATTGTCGCCGATTGAATACACAAGATGCAAGTCCGCTAAAGCTAAATCCTCGCAATCTTTGAATGATTTGGCAGGAATGATACCGGATCCGGAGAAATAGGTTTGTCCTGCAGCACGACCGGTCAGGAAGACACGTGCCAATTCCTTACAACCTTCGAAACAGGATTCGCCACCTAAATACTCGATTTCTACATCGGTTGAGAAATTCGCTAAATTCTTACATTGATAGAATGCCTTCTCACCCAATTCGAGTTTAACCGTACCTGTTCCGAAACGATTGATATATCTTATCTTGGAACTGGCAAAGGCTTTTGCACCTATTTTCTTCAGATTGTCATCCACATAGACATCTTCGATATTTCCTAAATGCTTACCGTTCTCAAACATTTTGTCCGGAATAGAAGGGGTATCATGGATATAGAGTTTCTTTATACCATCCAGATAATTATCCCAGGGTGTATCATATGCGCTACCGGAACTCATCGGGTTGCCGTTATAACCGATATGCAGTTCTTCTCCATCGATATACCACCAGCCGTATAGGCCATATTCGCCTACTTCAATGGCACTGCCTGCCACGATACGACCGCAGGGGTCTGTCGTGTTCCAAAGATCATACTCACTTGTATGCTTTCTATGTTCACCGGTAAAATATGCGCACATATAATCTGAATATTCGACCTCCGGGTGGTTCGCCTTGTAAAAACTACGATAGGTCTCTATAGCAGAGGGAGGAACGACGCAAATGATCTCATTTTCTTCGTTCGGACGGTCACCAAACGGATATTCAAATTCACGATCACCACCATGAACCCAGAAATCGTAAAAACTCTGATCTTCATTTCCTGCTGCTGTCCACATAGGGACTATTGCTTGCCCAACAGTGATTACACCCAAAAGTGTATACATCGTACACAAAGCGATTTCCCCGGCTTCCATAGTTTGTCCTTGATCAACCAGACGTTGCCACTCAGGAGGATTGACGCCATCAAAAATGACGGAAGGTACCTTGTTTTTATGCCACAAGTAGGCGCTTTTGAGCGAACCGGCTCGCAACAACTTCACCGAACTGCCCAAGCGCACCATATAGTGTGCGCCCGATACAGAGTATTCCCAAAGGGTTGTAGCACCCTGTATATTCACCAGCGGAGCTTTGCTCGACAAAGTATGTTTACCAATCTCGCGCTGCGAGCTGGTTGCATCATTCTGGAACTGGACATGCAGATAAGGCACGTTAAAAGCTTCAAACGCCTTGCTACCGACGGTATATACCGGCGGCAGGATGTTGATGGAGCCGGCAGAGTTTTTGTAGCGAACACTGTCCACACTCAAATACGCAAAACAGCCTCTTCCAAAGCGTTGCACATGACCATTGGTTTGATCAATAGTGAGAGAGGAAATCTCATCCTTGTATGAATTCCAAGGCGCCTCAGAATAGGCGAGATTAGAACCGCTATGCACCTCGTAATCCGGAAGGTTGGCGTCCCTATGCATGGTGATTACCAACTCACCATTGTCATAGACACCCCAATGAAAATCCTTCGAGTCGCCTTCATGGACGATGTTCGCGGCCTGCATAACGCACATGCTCCCCGCCGCTACCAGCAGCATTAGAGCGAAAAATAAACGTTTACATTTCATAAGAGTTTTTGATTTAAATAGGTTAATTAAAAAGATGGATTAAAATAATTTTTTTGTTTTGGGTTAATAAATTGGGTTAATTAAATAAGTAGTTTTTTATTGGACAAATATGTAGTTTTCAATAATCTGTTATTAGTGCAATCCGTTTTCAGCGTATACGAAACGAACAAGCGGCACTTGACATGACTGTCAAGCACCGCTCTATGCGTTGCACTCACCCGTTATATCGCAAATTACAACATTTCTGCGAATTGGGGGGGGGTAAAATTGGACATTAGTTTATTTAGCATTGGCATTTTAGCATTTATTGGGTCATTTGACTTGTTTGATTACATCTCCCGCGTCAATGCCCAAGAGCGACTTGGCGGAATTGTGTACCACGCAGTGATTTTACACGATAACCAACGGAAATAATGACATCTAAATTATAGAACTTAGTCCTATACACTTTCCCGTCTGCGGAGTTAGTAAGGATTCCTTACATACTGAATCTTGCACTAATTCACCTTCCTTAAAAATATTGCCGATATGTAAGGTAATATTGTTACGTGTTGTATTGAACAATTCAGCCATCTGCTGCTGACTCAGCCAAACGGTTTCATCCTGTAAACGCACTTCCAGTTGGATGGTATTGTCAGGTTGATATAAGACTATTTCATTCGTCATGCGATGGGATAAAACACATTTTTGCTCGCCCCCAAAAAATAGGAACTACTGTTTCACGCCGCAAAGGTACGAAAAAAATCTCATTCATGCAAGCAAATAGCAAAAATAGTATGATATTTTTTCTATTTTTTGTCTAAAAAGGCCGAAAAGACGCTTATTACGCGCAAAAACTTGCACATGTCGAATTTTTTGTGTATTTTTGCAGGCGCTTTCAAAAAATGATATCATGAAAAAAGTATTCCTACTAAGCCTACTGGCTTGCTGCACCGCTGCTTTCGGCAGTCATCATGTCGATTATACTGCCGATAACGAGACTATCTTTCCGAATCCCGAACGAGGATTTACGGAAGAATTGAGCTATAAAGTGTCCACTTCCCACCCAAACGTTGTCAAGAATAATCTCAGTAACGGCTGGCGAAACAACTATCAGATGAGTTTGGCGGTGGTGCTCTATAACTTCAATAAATTCAAGAGCAACGATATCCCGGAGGAAGTGTTGGCCGGTTTTGATGAAGATATGCAGGAATTGCGTGACTACGGTCTCAAATGTGTATTACGGTTCGCCTATACGGAGAGTGAAAGCGACAAGGTTGATGCTACGCCGGAGTGGGTGAAACGGCACCTGGAGCAACTCAAGGCGCATCTGGCGGACAATGCGGATGTGATTTACGTGCTGGAAGCCGGTTTCATCGGTTCTTGGGGAGAATGGTATTACACCACCAACTACGGCAATGAAAGCCAACATATGAATGATAATCGGAGAAAAGTGATTGAATATCTCTTTGCAAATGCTCCGGAAGACCGATTCATCCTTTTCCGCTATCCGATGATCAAAACCGAATATCTGAATGACGAGACCCCTCTGACCGCAGAAGAGGCTTTTCTAAATACCGAGAAAGCCAGAATGGGTTGCCATAATGATGCCTTCCTGAATAACTGGGGCAATGACGGTACATATGCCAGCGATGAGAAAGACGATGACCCTGCGGTACGGAGTTATGTAGCTACAGAGACGCTTTATGTTCCCAATGGCGGTGAGACCAATGTGGAGAGCAATTCGCTGGCGGAGAAAGTATATACGAAAGCGCCGGAAGAGATGAGCCGGTACCACTGGTCTTTCTGCGGCAAGTCCTATGCAACGGCCGTGACCAACCGCTGGCGCAACAGCGGTATCTACGACGAACTGAACCGCTACATGGGTTATCGCTACCAGTTGGTGAGTGCGGAGCTGCCGGAACAGTTGCAGCAAGGGCGGAGCCAACAGTTGACCATCACCCTCCGCAATGTCGGTTATGCACCGTTATACAACGCCCGTCCGGTCTATCTCGTGTTGCGCAACGGCGAGCGTTCCTACCCGATCCGCCTGCAGACGGACCCCAGGCGCTGGCTGCCCAACGGAGAGACCACCGTCATCAGCGAAACGGTCTCTGTGCCGTCCTCCGTGCCTACGGGTACCTATGATCTGTACCTGCATATGCCGGACGCATATGAGCGCCTTGCTGCCGACCCGCGTTTTGCGGTACGCTTCGCGAACACGGACACCTGGGATGACGCCACGGGCATGAACAAGCTCCATGCACGCGTGGAGGTGCAGGAAGGCAACGGATGGGTGGAGACGGATGCGCAGGACGTGCAACCGGTCAAGATTCTGCAAGACGGACATCTTTTCATCCGGAAAGGGGATAAAGTGTTTACGGCAGATGGCGTTGGCCTCTGAAATATTAAAAATTCAAATAAATTTGATTTTTCCTATTCCAAGTCTTGTATATTCCAAATATTTGTTGTACCTTCGACCATCTCCCCTAAAGGGACCCTTCGAAAGTACAGTCGCACACTTGTGCGAATAACAAGTCTATGAAATATTAAAAATTCAAATAATTTTGATTTTTCCTATTCCAGGTCTTGTATATTCCAAATATTTGTTGTACCTTTGCAGCCGCTTTTGGTAACAGCCAATGGCTATTAGTAAATAGTAAATGATAAAATCGTAAATAATTTTTATGGCAAGTTTTCAGAAACTGACTCCTCGCAGTGAGGATTATTCAAAATGGTACAACGAACTGGTGGTCAAGGCTGACCTGGCGGAACAGAGTGCAGTACGCGGCTGTATGGTCATCAAGCCCTACGGCTACGCTATCTGGGAGACTATCCAGGCGGAACTGGACCGCCGTTTCAAAGAGCAAGGTGTGAAGAACGCCTACTTCCCGTTGCTGATCCCCAAGTCCTTTCTTAGCCGTGAGGCGGAACACGTGGAGGGTTTTGCGAAAGAGTGCGCCGTGGTGACGCACCACCGACTGATGAACGACCCGAACGGCAAGGGTGTGGTGGTTGATCCTAACGCACGCTTAGAGGAAGAGCTCATCATCCGTCCTACCTCGGAGACCATCATATGGAGCACCTACAAGAACTGGATCAGTTCCTACCGCGACCTGCCTATCCTGTGCAACCAGTGGTGCAACGTGATGCGCTGGGAGATGCGTACACGTCTGTTCCTGCGTACGGCGGAGTTCCTGTGGCAGGAAGGTCACACGGCGCATGCCACCAAGGAGGAAGCAGAGGACTACGCACGCCAGATGCTGGATGTCTATGCGGACTTTGCGGAGAACGTGATGGCTATTCCGGTGGTGAAGGGTGTGAAGAGTCCTAACGAGCGTTTTGCCGGCGCATTGAACACCTATTGCATCGAAGCCATGATGCAGGACGGCAAGGCGCTGCAGGCCGGTACGAGCCATTTCCTCGGACAGAACTTCGCCAAGAGTTTTGATGTACAGTTCCTCAGCAAGGAGAACAAATACGAGTACGTATGGGCCACCAGTTGGGGCGTATCGACCCGTCTGATGGGTGCGCTTATCATGACCCACTCGGACGACAACGGACTGGTGCTGCCGCCGCACTTGGCGCCGATACAAGTCGTTATCGTGCCTATCTTCAAGAAACAGGAGGATCTGGACAAACTGTTAGTCAAACTCAACCCGATAGCCGACCAGCTCAAGGCCCTCGGCGTACGCGTCAAAGTGGATATGGACGAGAAATACACGCCGGGTTACAAGTTCGCCGATTATGAGCTGAAGGGTGTGCCTGTTCGTCTGGCGATGGGCGGCCGTGATCTGGAGAACAACACCATCGAGATAGCACGCCGTGACAAGCAGACCAAAGAGACGATTTCTCTCGATGGAATCGTGGAAAAAGTGCAGGCACTGTTAGAGGAGATTCAGAAGAACCTGCTCACCAAAGCCCTGGACTTCCGCATCGCCAACACGCGTGAGGTGAACAGCTACGACGAGTTCAAGGAAGAGCTCAAGAAAGGCGGCTTCATCCTCGCACACTGGGACGGTACCCCGGAGACAGAGCAGCGCATCAAGGATGAGACGAAAGCCACCATCCGCTGCATCCCGTTGGCCGACCTGCCCGGACACCACAACGAACCGGGTACCTGCATGGTGACCGGCAAGCCCTCCGCCGGCAGAGTGGTGTTTGCATTGAACTACTAAGAAGCCCAAAGGGCCTAGGACAACCAGGGAGCCTGGTTAACCAGGAATATGACTAGAAGACTGGTACATATCATCATCGGATTGGCAGTGAGCATACCCATGTTCGCTGCCAATCCGTATATCGACTCCTGTCTGGTGCATGTAGAGAACGGAGACACGATGTACCTGACCTGGCTGCATGAGGTGTGGGTGTACCCGCAGATGCGGTTCAAGAACAAGAAACAGGAGAAGTTCTACTGGCGGACGGTGCGGGATGTGAAGAAATGTCTGCCGTACGCCAAGCTGATTGCCGCCGACATCGCCTATGCTGACCGCGAACTGGCCAAACTGCCGGATGAAAAGGCACGGCGTAAATGGTGGCGGTCGTTCGAACGGCAGCTATTCAAGAAATACGAGAAGGATTTTCGGAACATGACCGCCCGGCAAGGGATGATGCTCATGAAGTTAGTGGACCGCGAGACCAACAAAACAGGCTACGACCTCATCAAGAAATACAAAGGCAAAGTGACGGCTAATTTCTGGCAGTTCATCGCCAAACTATTCAAGAACGATTTGAAAGAGGAGTACGATGCCGCCGACAAGGACCGCATCATCGAACGCGTGATCAACCTCGTGGAAGCAGGGCAGTTATAGACCGCGTTGCTCAAAGGAGTTGAAAGTTGAAAGTTCTTAGCCCCAAGGGGCACGATTATTTGACGATGTCAAATCTTGAAAGTTGAAAGAAGCCGTCTAGTAGAAAGACCGCTGCGCTCAAAGTAGAAAGACCGCTAACGCTCAAAGACAAAAGAAAAATTGTCGGGATTGATAACGAAAACAACGAAATCTACAAAAAATGCCGTACTTACTCACGGCATTTTTTATGCATCCATATGGAGTTTGCGGCGTGAGGCCCAGAGGACAATGACCGCTGTGATGGCGGAAAGGGTGTCGCTGACCGGAATGGACCACCACACGCCGTCCAGAGGGTCGGCAAACGCCATCGGGAGGAGGAGCGTCAGCGGAATGAGATAGAGCACCTGGCGGGTGAGACTAAGAAAGATCGACTTGCCCGCTTTGCCGATAGAAGTGAAGAGGTTACCCGTCACCATCTGGAAACCGATAATGAGCATCGTGGAGCAGATGATACGCATAGGCTTGATGGTCAGGGCCAGCAGCTCCGGATCATGGGTGAACATACGCGTCACCAGTCCCGGGAAGCACTCACCTAACACAAACACAATACCCATCACGCCTGTAGCGTATATACAGGTCAGATAGAACGAGCGGAGCATCCGGTCGTATTTCCTGGCACCGTAGTTATACCCGGCAATAGGCTGCATACCCTGGTTGAGCCCCATGACCATCATGGCGAACACGAAGGTCAGACGGTTGATGACGCCGTAGGACGCGATAGCCAGGTCACCGCCGAAAGTCTTGAGCTGGTTATTGATGATGATGACCACGATGCAATGGGCGATGTTATAGAGGAAAGGCGACATGCCGATGGCGAGTGCACGGAACGTGATATGCCTGTTCAGACGCCAAATACCCCGATGAAATCGCACTAATTCGTTCTTGTCCATGAACTTGGTGAACTGCCAAACGACGGCTATCGCCTGGCTGATGACCGTCGCCAAAGCGGCGCCGCGGACACCCATGTCAAGACCGAAAATGAAGATCGGGTCCAGAATGATATTGATGGTGACCGCCACGATGGTAGCCGCCATGGAGAAACGCGGATGCCCCGCCGAACGGAGCATGGCGTTCAAGCCGAAATAGATATGCGTGAGAATATTGCCATAGAGAATGATCTCCATATACTCGCGCGCGTATAATAAGGTGTCCTCACTCGCGCCGAACGCCATCAGGATCGGGTCGAGCCATATGAGTCCCACCGCCATGACTATCGCCGACAGGATGATGTTCATCACAATGACGTTACCCAGGACCCTGTTCGCGCGGTCATAGTCTTTCTCCCCGAGATAGATGGCCAGGAGTGAAGAGGCACCGACGCCGACCAGACTGCCGAACGCCGCGCATATATCCATGAACGGCTTGGCTACCGTGAGCGCACCCAGTGCCAAGGCGCCGCAGCCGTGACCGATATAGATGCTATCCACGATGTTGTACAGCGAGGTCGCCGTCATCGCTATGATGGCGGGAAGCGCGTACTTCCATAGCAGCTTATGCACGGGCGCAGTACCTAATTCGAGAGTGCGGGAGGACATGGGTGGTGATGTGATGTACTAGTGTTCTAGTTTACTAGTTATTTTTTCAAATTCCATGGCGGCGGGATGACCGGCCTGCAGTGCGATGGGTACGCCGTTGTCTCCGCCTTCGCGGATGGACTGCACCAGCGGGATCTGACCCAACAACGGGATATGCAGTTCCTCCGCCAGGGCCTTGCCGCCTTCCTTGCCGAAGATATAGTATTTATTCTCCGGCAGTTCGGCCGGCGTGAACCATGCCATGTTCTCAATCAGTCCGATAATAGGCACATTGACCTTCTCATTGCGGAACATCTCTACACCCTTGCGGGCATCGACGAGTGCCACCGGTTGCGGCGTGGTGACCACGATGACGCCCGTCAGCCGTAGCGCGGAGATGAGCGTGAGGTGGATATCACTCGTGCCGGGGGGCAGGTCGATGAGGAAATAATCGAGTTCACCCCAATAGGCATCTTCTATGAGCTGTTTGATGGCATTGGACGCCATACCACCGCGCCATATGACCGCCTGCTCGGGATTGACGAAGAACCCGATGGAGAGCATCTTGACGCCGTACTGCTCAATAGGCTCGATGAGTGTTCTTCCTTCGACCTCAACGGACACAGGCCGGCAGTCTTCGGTAGCGAACATCTTCGGCATGGACGGTCCGTGTATATCCGCATCGAGCAGGCCGACGCGGTACCCTTTCTGCGCCAATGCCACCGCGAGGTTAGCTGTCACCGTGGATTTGCCTACTCCGCCCTTTCCGCTATGGATGGCGATGACGTGCTTCGCACGGATTGACGATTGGACGATTGACGAAGTACGATTGATTGACGATTTAACAAATTTCGTGTGGATATTGGCTGCGACGTTGGGGTCTATATAGGTCTGCAAAGCCACCTCGGCAGCCTTCACCACCGATTTCAAGAACGGATCATTGTCCTTCGGAAAAATAAGGGAGAACGAGACCTCGAATCCCGATATGCGAATATCGTCTTCGAGCATCCCGCTCTCTATCAAATCTTTTCCCGTCCCGGGGTAGCGCACGTGGCGCAAAGCATCAATAACCTGTTGTGGATACATGCAAATTGAAAATTGAAAATTGAAAGTTGAAAATTAACAATTATCAACGCAAGTAATTTTCCCACTTGGTGTTACGCATATCGCCGGATTTGAGGAACTCCTCATGCATAGCGAAAGCGAGTGACAGGTTATGCTGGGTCTGTCCGTGCTTGGCGTACTTGAGATAGTCACGAAGCATCTCGCGGTACTCGGGTGCGACACAGTTATTGATGATCTCCTCGGCGCGCTGACGCGGACTCTTTCCACGCAGATCGGCTACACCCTGCTCCGTAACCAGGACCTTAACCGAGTGCTCGGAGTGGTCGAGGTGGGTCACCATCGGTACGATGGACGAGATGGCGCCGTTCTTCGCTGTGGAAGCGGTAGTAAAGATACTTATATAGGCATTTCTTGCGAAATCACCACTACCACCGATACCGTTCATCATCTTCGTTCCCGTGACATGCGTCGAGTTAACGTTGCCGTAGATATCCGCCTCAAGGGCCGTGTTGATGGCAATAAGACCGAGTCGACGGATGATCTCCGGGTTGTTGGAGGTCTCCTGCGGACGCAGCAGCAGCTTGTCGCGGTAGAAATCCAGATCCGCCAGCACCTCCGCCATCTTACTCTCCACCAGACGCAGCGAGCAACCGGAAGCGAACTTGCAATGACCGGCCTTGATGAGGTCCACCACGGAATCCTGCACTACCTCCGAGTACATCTCAAAGGGCGGGATATGCGGGTTCTTGCCCAGTTCGCCGAGCACGGCATTGGCCACGTTACCTACACCCGACTGGATAGGCAGGAACGATGCAGGAATACGTCCGGCGTGCATCTCTTTCTCAAGGAAAAGCGCTACGTTCTCACCGATCTTGGCCGTCACGGCATCCACCGGCGTGAAGGCGGGAATCTCGTTCGGACGGTTGGTCTTCACCACGGCTGCTATCTTTGCCGGATCCACTTTGAGGTGGTCCGAGCCGCAGCGGTCGGAGGGTTTATAGATAGGTATCTCACGCCGGCAAGGAGGATCAAGTGGTTCATAGAGGTCATGCATGCCGCGCATGGCAGCCGGGAACATCTCGTTCAGCTCCACGATGATCTTGTCTGCCTGATTGCAGATAGTGGGCATGATACCTATACCGGCAGCCGGCACGATAGTACCGTCCTCGCCTACGTACGATGCCTCGATGATGGCCCATTTGGGTTTCGGAAGGAAACCGTAACGGATATCCTGCGCCATATGGCTCAGGTGCATATCGAAATAATGGGTACCCTCGGCGTTGATCTCGTCGCGCATGGACTTGTTCGACTGGTACGGCGTACGGAACTCAACGGCATGTGCGCGTGCAAGGGCACCGTCACAACTGTCCCCCATGGATGCACCCGTCTCCAGACCTACACGGAAAGGAATACCCTCGGCGTGCAGACGCTCTGCGCGTTGCGCCAGGGCAAAAGGAACCGCCTTGGGCACACCGGTGGCCGTAAAACCACCCATGCCCAAGACGTCGCCATGTTGGATTAATTCAGCCGCTTGCTCAGCGGTCATAAATGGTAAAGCCATTTTATTGACGATTTACGGATTTACGATTTAACGATTGATTGACGATTTAGTTTTATTCTTAGCCCTTATGGGCTCGATTTATTGACGATTTACTGCGGACAATCAAAACAATTTATTCAATTGGACAATAAATCGTACCTCGTCAATCGTCCAATCGTCAATTACTCTGCTTTTCCGTTCGATCCGAGGACGTTGATGATCTTGTGCTTGTAGAGCTCCTCCATCAGGTCACGAGCCGGACCGCAGTACTTACGCGGATCGAACTCACCCGGTTTCTCTGCGAAGACCTTACGAACCGCAGCGGTGAACGCCAGACGGCTGTCAGAGTCGATGTTGATTTTGCAAACGGCACTCTTGGCAGCCTTGCGGAGCTGCTCCTCCGGAATACCTACTGCGTCAGGCAGCTTGCCGCCGGTAGCATTGATCATATCTACATACTCCTGCGGAACGGAAGACGAACCGTGCAGTACGATGGGGAAGCCCGGAAGCTGCTCCATGATAGCGTCCAATACATCGAATGCCAAGGGGGGCGGAACGAGTTTGCCTGTCTTCGGGTCACGGGTGCACTGCTCCGGAGTGAACTTGTATGCACCGTGGCTGGTACCGATGGAGATAGCCAGGCTGTCGCAGCCCGTACGGGTAGCGAAATCAACTACCTCTTCCGGCTTCGTATAATGGCTGACAGCAGACGAAACCTCATCCTCTACACCGGCCAATACACCGAGCTCAGCCTCAACCGTTACATCATACTGATGAGCATAGTCTACCACTTTCTTGGTGAGGGCGATGTTCTCCTCATACGGAAGATGCGAAGCATCAATCATGACGCTGGAGAAACCGAAGTCCACACAGCTCTTGCAGAGCTCGAAGCTGTCACCGTGGTCGAGGTGCAAGCAGATCTGCGGATGCTCCCAACCGAGCTCCTTAGCATACTCAACGGCACCCTGTGCCATGTAGCGCAAGAGGGTCTGGTTAGCGTAGTTACGCGCACCTTTCGATACCTGCAGGATAACCGGACTCTTGGTCTCGGCACATGCCTTAACGATAGCCTGCAACTGCTCCATGTTGTTGAAGTTGAATGCCGGGATAGCATAGCCACCCTTGATTGCCTTTGCGAACATCTCACGGGTGTTCACCAGGCCTAATTCCTTGAAACTTACCATAGTAATAAAAAATTTAAATATGAATTAATGTTGTGTTATGTTATTTTTTGTTGGTTGCACATATGAAATAAGCGATCACCGCTATGTACGCCGCCAGGCCTACCAAAGCCGCCGAACCGCTCTCCGCCCACGCAGTCAGATACCAGTCCGCTCCGCAGAACTTGACTATCGCCGCCACGACACCCATCAGCGCACCGCCGGCTATAAAACCGGAGGCTATCAGCGTACCTTTCTCCTGACGGGCCTGCGCTTCAGCAAGAGCTTGGGCTTCGCTGGTTTGAGGTTGTTTGGCATTCTTACGCGGACGGCTGACGAGCCAGGAGACAGCGCCGCCTACGAGCAGCGGCGTATTGAGGCTGAGCGGAATGAACATACCTAATGCAAACGGCAGCACGGGAACGCCCAACACCGCCAACACCAGCGCCAGCACCGCACCGGCCAGATAGAGCATCCACGGAGCTCCCTGACCGGACATCAGCGGCTCAATGACCGCCGCCATGGCGTTCGCCTGCGGAGCCACCAAGGCGTTGTCACCCGTAAAACCATAGGTCTTGTTCAGCACAATCATCACACCGCCGACTGTCGCCGCCGAGACCAAAGTGCCTAAGAACTTCCATGTCTGCTGTTTGTAAGGAGACGAACCGATCCAGTAACCTATCTTGAGATCGGTGATGAAACCGCCGGCCATGGACAGCGCCGTACAGACGACACCGCCTATCACCATGGCTCCGACCATGCCGCTTGCACCCTTCATGCCTACGGCCACGAACACCACCGACGCCACGATCAGCGTCATCAGCGTCATACCCGACACAGGATTACTGCCCACGATAGCTATGGCGTTAGCCGCCACGGTGGTGAAGAGGAAGGCGATCACCGTCACCACGAAGAACGCCACCAAGGCCTGCCAGAAATTATGCAACACACCTACCCAGAAGAAGACCAGCGTGCAGAGCAAAGCCACCCCGATAGCCATCATCAGCACTTTCATGCTCAGGTCACGGTCCGTGCGGAGAATTCTGGCTTCGCCTTTTTGTGATGCGCCCGCTTGAGAATGTTTGAGTTCCTTGCCAGCCAGACTGACGGCACTCTTGATGACACCCCATGAACGGACGATGCCGATGAGACCCGCCATGGCGATAGCGCCGATGCCTATGTTACGTCCATAGGACGTGAACAGCAGTTGAGGATCCGTCTCCTCCATTCCCGGCATAGCGCCTAACACCGGCAGCAGCACCCACCATACGAAGAACGAGCCCGCACAGATGATAGCCGCATACTTGAGACCGATGATATAACCGAGACCCAACACCGCCGCAGAGGTGTTGATGGAGAACACCAGCTTGCATTTGGATGCCAGCAACTCCCCCCAACCGGTCATGCGGGTCGTCAGCTGCTCGGTCCATAGACCGAAAGTGCTGACCATAAAATCATACAAACCGCCTACCGCAGCCGCCCATAACAAAGGCTTTGCCGTTGAGGTGGGAGCTGCGTCCTTGGAGGCTTCGCCCGTTTGGTCGCTGTCGTTATTGGAAATCAATACCTGCGTTGTTGCAGTGGCCTCCGGAAAGGGGTACTCCCCGTGCTTCTCCTTCACAAAATACCGGCGGAAGGGAATAAGGAACAGTATACCCAGACATCCGCCCAAGAGGGATGCCAGAAAAATCTGCATGAAGCTGACCGTCATATCAGGATACTTGGCCTGCAGGATATACAGGGCCGGCAAGGTGAAGATGGCACCCGCCACTATCACGCCCGAACTGGCGCCGATGGACTGGATCATCACATTCTCACCCAGGGCATTCTTGCGCTTCAGGATAGAAGACAGACTGACCGCAATAATGGCAATAGGGATGGCTGCCTCAAAGACTTGGCCCACTTTCAATCCCAGATAAGCCGAAGCGGCTGAGAAAATAACCGCCATCACGACACCGACAGACACGCTGTACGGCGTCACTTCCGGATACTCCTTGTCCGGACGCAGAAGGGGTTGGTACTGTTCGCCAGGTTGCAAAGGTCTGGCTGCATTATCAGGTAGTTTATTCATATGCTTTGTTTATTCCCGCCAGAATTTCTCTGCGTGGTGACCATGGATGAGCACATGGTGGTTCGCTATCGGAGAGGTCAGGAGGTACTGACTCACGATCGGCGTGGACTGGATCCATACCTGCGTGCGGCACAGGTTGTTCTCGTACTGGCAGCGGGTCAGTTTGACATTGACCGCCAGCAGACGCTTCATGTCTCCGCTCAGCTTGACCAGCGTGTAATCACCCGTAGGCAGATCGCCGTGGATAGCCACACCGATACCGGACTCAAAATGGGTGGTGTACTCATGCTTCTCCGTCATCTTCAACGGAATGGTACAGTGCGCCAGTAATATCTGACCGTCGTTCTGTATACGGGCGGGATTGACCATGAAGCCTGGTTCACCGGTCAATTTCTTGCACGCCATCATCGTCAGCAGCACCGGTATGTCACTCTCGCATCCGGCGGGTATACCTTCGTCATTCAGCTTGCTCATGGCGATGCAGCCGGTGTTCTTGACCGTCTTGAGCAAATCGAAACAACGCATCGTGACGCCGTCCAGTTTATACTTGGCAATCAGTTCTTTCACGCGCTCGTAGATAGCTTCAGCACCCTTCATACCCGGATCCACCTCTCCCAAGGAGGTCACCTCCGAAATAGGAACATCCACCAGCTCCGTGTTCATCGTTTTGAGTACTTCCTTATAGTCCGCGTTCGACGCAATCAGCCAGTCGGACGGATAACCGATCACACCCAGACGCTGCGTCTTCTCGTTCGTCAGCACTTTGGCTAACGGCTGACGGGTCAGCGAAGCCGTCTCATTGGCATCCGGGAAAGACGTGTCTTTCGCGTGCTGCATGATCTTGGCCAGACCTTTGCGCTGACGGATGTAACTCAATATCTCCAACGCAGCGGCAAGAGAGTTGCTGTAACCGCTGACCATCAGATATACCGGACGCTTCAAATCAATCTCCTTCGATTTGACAAGCTCAACAAACTGCGCCTCTGTTCCACCGGACAGAACAGCAATGACTTGGTTTTCTTCAATAAACGAATCCGATACCTTGAACGGCACCGTTGATACTTCTGTGTGAAGTTCTGAACATAGTGTGTGTAACATGGTTATAGTATTTTAGTGTGTTTCCTGTATAAAAATGATCCTTTTTTTACAAATCCGCCGCAAAATTACAATTTTTTTTTGACATACACAAGAGTGTATGGCAATTTTTCTGAAATTTTATCCGTTTTCTCCAATCCGGAATGTGTAATATTTCTGTCCGAGATAACTCACCACCACCGTAATGAGGGTGATCAGCATCTTACTCGGCGTCGGGTACCAGCCGAAGATCTCCACGCACAGTTTGAGACCGGAATAATTGATCGCCAGATTGACCGCCACGATCATGATATAACGCATCAACTGCCGCCAGCCGTTCAACCGCGAAGCCGTAAACGTCACATATTTCTGCAACCAGAAGCCCGTCAGCAGCGTGATCGGAAACACAATGCACAGCGTCGCAATATGCGGCGTGAGCGCTTGTGTGAATTGTAAATTGTGAAGTGTGAAGTGTAAAGTGACGATCTCGTGACCGATCACAAAATTATAGATCAGAAAATACAGCACCCAGTCCAGCACCAGGTTGCCTCCACCGCATACAGCATAGCGAAACAGCTGCGCAGACACCCATTTTTCGAACGGATGGTAGAAAAAATCAATTATTTTGATTAAAAATTTTGCCATTTAAAAAAAAATTCTTAACTTTGCAGCCGAATTTGCGTGCAAAGGTACAAATTTTTTTTGGAACACGCAAATTTATAACCAAAAATTTACAAATATGGACGATTATCACGCGGAGAATGCAACAAGTACATGCCAAGAAAAAATCGTGCGGGTTAACAGTACGAGCAAAGAAATTTCTGGGGCAGCACTTTTTGAAGGACCTGTCGGTCGCCCAAAAAATTGCTGATACCATCACCTCGGGACGAACGATTGAAATCGGACCGGGTATGGGTGTGTTGACGCAATTCCTTCTTAAAAATCCCCAAATCCAGCTGACCGCCATTGAGATCGACCGGGAGTCGGTCGCTTATCTGCGTGAGTGGTACCCGGAACTGGACCTGGTGGAAGGGGATTTCCTCAAACTCGATTTGAACGAACTTATTCCCGAAGGCGAATTCAACGTCATCGGCAATTATCCGTATAATATCTCCTCACAGATTTTCTTCAAGGTACTGGAGCACAAAGACCGTATACCTGTCTGCTCGGGTATGATACAAAAGGAAGTGGCGGAACGCATCGCTTCCAAACCCGGCAACAAAGCATATGGTATTCTGTCCGTGCTGCTGCAAGCTTATTATGATATACAATATTTGTTTACGGTGGACGAATATGTGTTCAACCCGCCGCCTAAAGTCAAGTCAGCGGTTATACGCATGACACGAAACAAGCGACGACGGTTGGACTGTGACGAAGCGCTGTTCAAAACAATCGTCAAGACTGCTTTTAACCAGCGACGAAAACAGATGAGAAATTCCCTCAGGAATTTAGTTGAAAGTTTAAAGGTGAACGGTGAAAGAAGTTCTCAAGAAGAAAGCCGTTTGGAATATTTCTTAACCCGAAGACCCGAACAACTGAGTGTAGAAGAATTCGTGGAATTAACCCAGTTAATTCAAATGAAAGGTGAAAATTGAAAATTGAAAGGAAAAAAGTCATGTCGGAAATCAAGATATTTTATAAAGATAAGGAGAAAATCAAGGTAGCACGCTCCATCTCCGCGCTCAAGGAACTGGACAAGAAAGATATCATCTGGATTGACCTTCTGGACGTGTCGGACAAGACGGAGGACACCTTGGAGGGATTCCTCAAAATAGATATCCAGGAAGATGAGGAAATGGAGGAGATCGAGTTCTCCAGCCGTTATATCCAGACGGACGACTCCATTGTGGCTAACAGCAACTTCCTCAAGAATAACTTCGAGATGGAGCCGGTGAACTTCATCCTGAAGAACAGCATCCTTGTGTCTATCCGCGATAATGAACTGGACACGTTCAACGAGACCTTCAAGAAACTCTTTGTCAACACCCGCAATTTTCCGACGGGCTTCCATGTCCTCGTGGCGCTGATGGAGACACGAGTGGAGAAGGATGCCGATATGATTGAGGACACAACGGATATGATCACCGCACTCTCCCAACAGATCAACGCCGAGTCCGACCACGTGGACGAGGATTTGCTGGTGCAGATCAAGGACTTGCAGGAAAAAGTGACCATCATCCGTCAGAACATCATGGATAAACAGCGGGTGATAAGTAACTTCCTCAAGTGTGATTTCTTCCCGGAAGAACTCTACCCGCGACTGACCATGATCATCAAGGATATCAATTCACTGTTCGACTATACCCGTTTCGGTTTCGACCGTCTCGACTACCTACAGGATACCTTCCTCGGTTTGGTAAACATCGAGCAGAACAAGATCATCAAGATATTCACCGTCATCAACATCATCTTCCTGCCGCCTACCCTCATCGGCAGCCTCTATGGCATGAACTTCGATTTTATGCCGGAGTTACACTGGCAGTACGGTTATCTATGGGCACTCGGACTGATGGTCCTTTCCGTTGTTACTATCTTGTTGGTTTTCAAATTGAAGAAATGGTTATAAACAAATTGTCAACACCGGTGATGCTACACAGTTTATAACATGTTCCACGTTGCATTTATCAAAATTATTTAAAATCCGGTTACAACAATCAACGCACATAACCCGTTGAAATCGAAAGAACTTATAGCTTTATTAACAATATTAACAATCTATTATATCCATGGATTTAAAAAGTAAACAATATATCGATAAAATCAAATCCTTAGCCCGGGAAAAGAATGCGGTTATTTTTGCGCATTATTACACCCGGCCGGAAATACAGGAATGTGCCGATTTCATCGGAGATTCTTTGGCTTTGGCCCAACAAGCTACGCGCGTGCAGGCGGATATATTGGTAATGTGTGGCGTGCATTTCATGGGCGAGACGATGAAAATACTCTGTCCGGACAAGAAAGTGCTGATCCCGGATATGAATGCGGGCTGTTCATTGGCGGACAGTTGCAAGGCGGAGGACCTGAAACAATTCATAGAGCAACAATCGTCCGATCGTCAATCGTCCAATCGTCAATTAATAGTGGTAAGTTATGTAAATACCTCTGCAGACGTTAAAGCGCTGACGGATGTAGTGGTCACCTCCTCCAACGCCAAGAAGATAGTGGACCAATTGCCCGCAGACGCCAAGATCATCTTCGGACCGGATTATAACCTCGGTTCATATATTAACAGCGTTACCGGGAGGAACATGCTTCTATGGAACGGAGCCTGTCATGTGCACAGTCGTTTCTCCCTGGAAGCCCTGCTTCAGCTCAAGAAAGAGAACCCGGATGTGGAAGTACTGGCCCATCCGGAGTGTAAAGCGCCTATCCTCGCGCAGAGTGATGTGATAGGTTCGACCAAAGCCCTGTTGGAGCACACTGTCCAGTCACCCGCCAAGCGATTCATCATCGCTACCGAATCCGGCATACTCTTCGAGATGCAGAGGGCTTGTCCGGATAAGGAGTTTATACCTGTTCCCCCCGAGATGACGGAGGGTATTGGTTGCAGTTGCAACGAGTGCGAGTACATGCGTATGAACACGCTGGACAAACTGTATGCCTGCCTGCTGAACGAAAGACCGGAAATGACGGTACCTGCAACTATAGCAGAAAAAGCCGTTTCTTCTATCAAGAGGATGTTGGAGATGAGTTAAGCGAATAGAAGCAGATGGCGCGCATACAGGATAAAAATACATTCTATGCCTTCTTCCGGCCATACGTCGATTGGATGTTCCGTCATTCCTACCGGCATATACGCTATATAGGAAAAGAACATATCCCTACGGACGGCGCCGTTATTTTTGCGCCTAATCATACCAACGCCCTGTGCGATGCCATGGCTATACTCGGCATCGACCGTTCACGCAAAGTGTTTGTAGCACGTGCGGATATATTCAAGAACCCCCGTATGGCGGCTGTACTCACATGGCTAAAGATCATGCCCATCAACCGCATCCGGGACGGAGTAGAAGAGGTGAAGCATAATGACCAGACCATCGAAAAGGCGGTGGACACACTACATGACGGCGTACCTTTCTGCATATTGCCGGAAGGAACGCACCGTCCCAAGCATTCACTTCTACCTTTAGGAAAAGGCATCTTCCGCATCGCACTGCGCGCCAATGACAAGTTTGGAGATGAGAAACCCGTCTATATACAGCCGGTGGGGTTGGAGTACGGCGATTATTTTCATCTGTGGAATGATCTGACCATCAATATAGGCGAACCGATCAACGTGACGCATTTTGTGCGTGAGCACAGTGACATGGAGCGTCCGCAACTCATCATGGCACTCAGGGAAGAACTGACGCGACGCATGAGGGAGCAGATCCTATGGGTGCCGGATGATGAGCATTATGAGGAGAACTTCGCCAAACTGCGGGAGAACCCTCCTGCACCTTTCAACCGCTTCCCGCATCATCGTATACCGCGGTGGTTGCTGCTGGTCCTGTTGGTTGTGCTGTCTCCCCTGTTCCTGGTCAGTATGGTGCTGACCGTGCCACTATGGGCTATGTGGCTCCTGATACGATGGACAGTAAAGGACCCCGCTTTCCATAACTCTGTACAGTACGTCTGGCAGGTGTTGTTTATTCCGCTTACTCTCTTTATCACCCTTCCCTTCTGGATTTTCCTGCAGGAATATATGTACCAGGTGAGGAAGTTGAAAACAAACGACCTTTGAGCAAATGAAAAATTGCAGAGGGTCGGGATTACGAACCGCTCGATCACGTGAGAACGAAAAATTGACAAAAGAATATGTATAGAGTTTATCTGATTATTGCATTGTATATCCTGGTACCGGTGCTGATCATTGAGTGCTTCAAGCGCTGGACATGGATGCAGAAGATCGGCACGGTGGTGGCCGCGTATGCGGTCGGCATCCTCTTTGCGCTGACCGGTTTGGTGCATTTTGATGCGGGAACGGAGGCTGCCCTCACATTCAGCAAACTGCAGTCAACCATCATGTCCGTGGCTGTGCCCCTGGCTATACCGCTCATGCTCTTCAACTGCGATTTCAAACTGTGGACCAAAGCCCTGCCGAAAACCTTATGGTCATTGGTGGGTGGTATAATAGCGGTGCTGGCGGCGGTAATAAGCGGTTATTTCATCTTCCGCACACCCGTTATACCCGAGTTCAACAAAGTGGCGGCGATGATGACCGGCATCTACACCGGCGGAACGATGAACTTCAACGCCTTGGGTGCCTCCTTAGGAGTCGACAAGACCCTCATGGCTATCGTCCTGGCCTTCGAGATGGTTCTGACCACTCCCTATATCTTCTTCATCATCGGAGGCGGATACAAGATCTTCCGCAAGATACTACCTTATCAGGACATCACCCGCAAGGGACGCAAGGATGAGGACGTCGCGTCCAAGGACGTTGAGAACTACCAGGGCATGTTCGACGGAGAAAACGCAGGCGGCATGCTGACCGGCCTGGGGCTGAGTGTCGTCATTCTTATTTTCGGTGCCGGAGTGGCGTTCATCATGACCGGCACACTCAATGAACTGGTGGTCATACTCACCATCACTACACTCTCTATCGCCGCTTCGTTCTTCAAGAAAGTACGGGAACTGCCCAAGACTTTTGAATTGGGCATGTTCTTCATCCTTGTTTTCTCGGTCATAGTGGCTTCCCTCTTTGACATCCACAGCGTCAACGGCGGCTCACTGATGATAGGTCTGTTCGTGGCATGGGTGATGTTCATAGCCGCAGGCCTCCATCTGCTTTTCTGCCGCATGGCGCGCGTGAGCGGAGACCTGTTCTGCGTCAGCCAGATAGCACTACTCTGTTCACCGCCTTTCGTACCCCCTGTCGTGGGCGCGATGAAGAACAAGAAAGTGCTCATCTCCGGTATCGTCATCGGACTGGTCGGCTATGCCGTCGGTACCTACCTCGGCGTGCTGATAGCCTTTGTGTTGAAATAGTCCTTAACAAATCCCGAAATAACAACCAATGAAAAAATACCTCATACTCCTCCTGGCGGCAGTCCTGTCCCTGCCTGTAGCGGCGAAACGTCAGCCCAAACAGCAGGAAGTGGACTCGCTGGGCCGTAAGATAAAAACCGGATGGAACTTCGGCATACTGCCTTCCGTCGCCTATGATGCCGATTATGGTTTTCAGGGCGGGGTGCTGACCAATGTCTATTACTACGGCGACGGAAAACAATACCCCGAGTATATCCACTCCCTCTATTTCGAAGGCGCCTACACCACCAAGCACCATGGTATCTTCCGCTTCAACTATGACTCCAAGTACCTCATTCCCGGGTACCGTCTGACGCTCGATGCTACCTATCTGCCCGATGCCATGTGCGATTTCTACGGCTTCAACGGCTTTCAGTCCAAGTTCAACTATACCTGGCAGAGCTGGAGCAAGAACCCCGATAAGATGGACACTGCCGCCTATCGCAGTCGCGTGTTCTATAAGTACAAACGTGACCTCATACGCGTTGCCGGGGACATGGAAGGCACCATATACAAAGACCTCAAATGGAACGCCGGGATAGGCGTGCTGGGATATATCATCGACGACTGTAACATCAGCATGCTCAACGGCAAAAGCGACTATGACCCTTCTGCAGGGCATCAGAAAGCACTCAATCCGGATGAACCGCTGCTCTATGAGAAATATAATGAATGGGGCCTCATCGGCAAGGATGAGAGGAATGGCGGATGGCATCCCTATGTGCGTGCCGGACTCACCTATGACACACGTGACAAACGACAGGGACCCAACAGAGGTATTTACATGGATGCCTTCTTCACCTATTCGGCGGCCTTCAATGCCCCGTACGGACAACAGGCCGCCGCAGGGTACAACCATCTGCAGTTCAACTTCACCTTCCGCCATTACGTGCCCTGTTACGTCGATAAGAACGGCATACACCGCATCACCTTCGCTTACCGCTTCGGCACACAGAACAACATAGCCGGACGTGCACCGTTCTATATGAACAACTACATGAACACACTCTTCATACAGCGTGTCTATTATGAGGGATTAGGAGGAGGCAACTCCATCCGGGGCATGATGGCCAACCGTATTCTGGCCAACGGCTTTGCTTTCGCCAATGTCGAGTTCCGGTTCCGTATAGTCAATTTTGATATAGGACGACAGCATTTCTTCGTAGGACTCAACCCCTTCTTTGACCTCGGACTCATCACGCAGCCTTATGACCTCGATGACCTCGTCGCACACCATACGGAGGGCGCCTTCAACACACTGCGAGAGAGTGTTGAGGCCGCCGGTGACCGGTATGAGGACTATTTTGAAACCGATTACAAGCATGTCTGCATGCCACATATGACGGCCGGCGTGGGACTCAAGATAGGCATGAATGAAAACTTTGTCCTCTCTGCCGATTGGGGTATGCCGCTCAACAGACAGGACAATAACAAACTGGCGAACTTCTACGTGAAGATGGGATATCTGTTCTAAGTTATTTCTTCTTCCGTCCAAAATTGTATCCTACCCGTATAGCGGGTTCGATACACGCTGTTTCATCGGCTAAGGAGATGCCGTAGCACACTTCGCCCATGATATACCACCGGTCCGTTATATATCGTCCGAACCGTATTTCCAACGGCAGTACGAGATCCATGTCATACAGGCCGAACCCGGTAGCCGGGGCGCAGCCGAGGACAAAAGGACGATTCTTCAGATCACCCACAGCCATCATGACTCCCGCGATGAGACGGAACATGATATGTTCGTTGTCCTCGTCATACAGCCGCCTGAACTCGCTCCATAACCCGCCACCGCCGCTCAGGTAGAAGCCCATCGCAAAACGGTCGTTGATCGGGTACGCGCAGTCATAGCCGACGCGGAGCGTGACACCGGCACCCGGCAGATCCACACACTCAACCGGCATGCCTATCCCCCAACTCAAACTTTTCAGCGTGCTGTAATCCCGCTCCGACTTCTGTGCCACCGCGCACAGACTGCATATGATCAATAATGATGCAATGACAGGTCGTTTCATAATCTTTTCTCCTTTCACTTTTCACCTTTCACCTTTCACCTTTCACCTTTCACCTCCTCCTTATGCCTCAGCAAAATCTCCTTGGCAGTGCCTGTCTTGCCCTCAAACGTGAACATGGACATCGGGTACCACTCCCCTTTGTAATCGGGTGCCCAGTAGCGTATTCCCGCCATACCGTGTGTCTTTCCCCAGGCAATGACATCCCGGTAGATATCCGCCTGCCCCTTCTCGTTCTTTTGATAGCTGGACAACTGGCTGTTCCATCCGGCGAAAGGACCTACCATCTCTTCTGACGGATACGAGAATTCTCCGATAAAAACAGGCACTTTGCATTTCTTGTTGATGCGGGTGACGGTTTTGGTGAGCAGTTTTTTCTTGTTGACACTCATCGCCGGTGCACTCGGGTAATAACTGATGCCGGCTGTTTCCACCCGGTAGCCGTGATTGGCCATGTATTGGAAGAAAGAGGCGCTGCATCGCGGGGTGGAGACGACGGTGGCGATATGGGTGGAGAACTTGACCTGCTCGGTGCTCTTTCCTGCTTTTGCGTAGGCTTTCATAATGCCCCGTTTGACGGCTGCCAGCGTCTGTGCCTCATATTTCCATACATGTTTTTTCAACCACCATACGCTGAAGATGGAGGAGGTGTATCGCTTCAATCCTCCGGCCTTGGCCAGTTTCCGGTCAAACGCATTCGGTGTACCGATGCCGATGCCTGCAAATCCGAAATTAGCTTCGTTGCCCAGGTTCCAGTCATGAACGGTGCAACCGGTTGCCAGTATCGAGTCACCGACGAACTCACCGTATATCTCCAGCACCGTGCATATCTGCTCCAGACTCAGTTCCTCCCATTTCTTGCCATGCATGATCTGGTAAAACGTGGGATTGGCGTATAACTCCGGATACTCGGATTCATAGAAACGCGGTGCTTGTGTACCGTCCATATCCATGTATATATAGGCGCACATCACTTCCGGGTTGACAGGCATGTCAAGCTCAGCGGCTATCCGGCAGGTCTCTATCACCTGGTCAAACGTATGTACGTTGGCGTTCTCATCCGGCTTTCCGTCCGTGGTGTTATCCAGAGTGCCGTCGGTTTTATAGGTCTTATGCCGTTTGGTGGCAAGACGGACGTACATCTCCGTTGCTCCGAGTTGCTGATATATCTGCTGCAGTTCCTTGGGCGTGGTGGCTGTCCGGTCTCCTATACGGAACGTATACCCCTGTTCGAACTGGTTGAGCGAGAACGGACTGAGCGACAGCGCAACACGGAAAGGCACATCGGAGGCAGCGGCGCTTTGGAGAGCTCCGAACCGCTCAAACTCCTCCTCCTTGTCATCGTTGATGAGCTGCTCGAAGACCGAAGCGTCTATCTCTTCCACAAACCCTATATACTCTATCCGGCTGGTGCTGCCGCCGTTATTGGCGAACAGGATGACGGAGGACGAACGACGGCCCTGATGCGCTCCCAAGGCATGCACACCTTTGGTGGCCACGGTAATCCGGAACTGATGCACGCCGGTCGGTAAAGGATCCGTGGTGTACACCGCTTCCAGACGTCCGCTGATATCCGCTACAGCCAAGGTGACCGGCTCCTCACGCAAGACAGCCAGGTAGACATCCGTAGTGCCGTCGAAAGGATTAGGGTTGTTCTGCGACAGGAATAAACCGTCGCTCTTCACGAAATCATCCATGATGAACACGTGCTCCAGATGTTGGGCCTTCATCCATAGACTCACAAGCGTCAATAGTCCGATAAGAATTCTTTTCATGGTATTTATCATTTTGCGCTGCAAAATTACTGCTTTTTTGTGGAATACGCGTTACGCGAAATTCACTAAAATTGTTCTCTTCTTCACTTTTTTATTTGCACATGTCAAAAAATAGTTGTATCTTTGCACCCGAAAAACCTCCGTCTTAATTTTTTATTTATAATTTATAATTTTTTTCCCCATGCTTCCCGAAGTTCCTCAGTTGTCTGATTTCCATTCCTTTGCATGGCATTGCAGTCTCCAAAACGATCATCATGACCTGTTGACGCTCTCCAAGATAGAAGGGGTTATACCTCCCCTTCCTGACCTGTACGTGCCGCCTGCTTACGCCATCGAGTTCATCACACGCGGACGGACGAGAGGAATGGTCAATACCAAATACATCGAGCTTCATCCGAACGATGCATTCTTCATTCTTGCCGATTCCATTCATAAGGAAGCGACGGTCAGTCCTAATTGTGAGATATACATTATGGGATTCACCACGCAATTTGCCGAAATGCTGAATTTGTCAATACCGCAGGCGCAGTTATCTCAACTGCTCATCCACCCTGTATGGCATCTGACAGACAATCAGATGACTATTGTGCTCAAGTATTTTGAATTGCTGCGTATGTTGATTGAAGCCGGCAAATCCTCTGAGGTCCTTCATCTGGTTCGTTCGCTGCTCTATAACCTCTCCGAAGACTACGCCCGGCAGGCTGCGCCCTACACGCTGCAAGCTACCCTCACCCGACCGGAGCAGATATGCGGACAGTTCCTCTCGCTCATCGAGCTGCATTGTCGCACGCAACATCAGGTGGCCTGGTACGCTGAGCAATTGCATCTCTCGCCCAAATACCTCTCTAACATGGTGCATCAGACACTACACACATCCCCGAACGCTTGTATTGATCAGGCGCTCACACGACAAGCCCAATCGCTATTGTCCTATACTTCACTTTCCATTCAACAGATAGCCGACAAACTCGGCTTCCTCAACCAATCCCATTTCGGCGCATTCTTCAAACGCCATACAGGCTATAACCCGTCCGCCTTCAAAACCGCAGTGAAATAAATAATTTTACCTCCCTTTGTGCTAATTTAATGCATATTTTGTGCTTATTTTTACCTGTTAGGTCCTTTAAGACCTTTCTTTCTGCTATTAAACCCCAAAAAAAGTGTCCTTCTGGGCACTTTTTTTGATTTCTTTCTACTTTGAGTGAACGCAGTGAACGGTCTTTCTACTTTGAGGCACGCAGTGCCGGTCTAAAAAAATGACGTGAAAACACTCACGTCATTTTTTTGTGCCCTTTATCTTTCTGGCCCAGAGGAGTCCGTTGGCGATGGCGAGAAGGACCGCTATCAGGTCGTCTATCCATCCTACTACCGGCACTACATCCGGCGACAGATCCGTCGGGATGACCAGATAGAGCAGCGCTGCCAGCGCACCGATCACTATGTTCAGCTTATATTTGTAGGACGGCTTCACGGTATCGTGGAATCAACCCTTCCGGTTGTAGTGCTCGTTAATCAGGTTCATCGCTTTCATGCGCTTGTGGAGGTACACGTACGGACCTATCACAATGAGAGCCCCGAGGATGTTCCATAACCAGAAATCGACGGCTCCGAAATCATAGTCTATGACGCGGCGGACAAGCTCGTCATGCATGCGCTCTGACGTACGATGGTACCATACGAACCAGGCAATACCGAGTGTCAGCCATGAGAAAAGGAAATAGATGAGGCAGAAATGCATGGTGTGCTTGCCGTCATGCGGACTGGCAATCATGTTCAGCTCTTCTGAGATATGGGACTCCACCACGATAGGATAGATACCCAGCGTGAGGATGCCCAGCAAGACAAATTTTAACAACCCGCGGTTAGTCCGTAACTGCAGGGCAGGAGAGTTAGTAGCGTTTTCCATAATGATGAGTTTTTTGAAATCCGCTGCAAAGGTACGAAAAAAAATTGAACTGACCAAATAGATCGTCATTTTTTTTTAACATGCACATAATGATCAAGCCTATGCACCTTGAAATCCTATGCAGCCTACCCCAATATCCAATAACTGATAGCATAATTGCCTATCATTAAGATAAATAATACGAACAGTCATATTTTTGGATATATTTTGTGTTTTTATTTACGATTATTCGAAAATAGTTGCATATACCGTATAAAAGCAGTACTTTTGCAGTCGCTTTTACAAAAAAGATTGGAAAAATGAAGATTCTGTTTGTAGTCAACAACTATTTCTGTCAGGGCAACGGCCTTGACGAATCGGCCAGACGCACCGTCCGCGCCCTGCGTGAGGCAGGCCAGGAAGTACGCGTGCTGTCCGGACCTAACCTCGAGGACCCGAACGGGCCCCAACCCGAGTACGAGATGAAGAAATTCCATTTCCCATTGATGCAGCCTATGTTGGATTCGTTCGGCTATGCCTATGCGGACTGGCACGGACCGGTGGTGGAGGAAGCGGTGCGATGGGCAGACGTGATTCATCTGGAAGAGACTTTCTTCTTGCATCATGCTGCGATGAACTGGGCGAAGAAATTAGGCAAACCCATCACGGGCACGTATCATGTGCATCCGGAGAACATAGTGTTCAACTGTCTGGGGCACCGCGCCGGGTATATGATATGTCAGTTCCTGTTCCGTTACTGGTGCCGCGTGTTCTACGATCATTATGCCTACCTCCAGTGTCCTACGGATAATGTGCGGGAACGTCTCGAGCGTCATCATGTGAAGGCCCGTTGCTTCACCCTGTCCAACGGCGTGATCCCGGACACCTGTCTCCGGCCCCTGACGCCTCCGGACGGTTATCTGGACGAGCAACGTCCCCTCGACCTCATCTATATAGGCCGGACGGCCATCGAGAAAGACCAGCCGACCTTGTACAAGGCCATCCGCCTGAGCAGGTACGCCAAGCGTATACGCCTGCACATAGCAGGACGCGGACCCAAGTTGGAGGAATACACGCGCATGGCCGTTCAGCTGTATACGGACGGCGTGGTGAGCTACCGGCCTGTCGTCGGTTTCTACAACCGTGACCAGCTGCGCCAACTGGCTGCCCATGCGGACCTGGCCGTCCATTGCGCCTATGTGGAGGTGGAGGGCATGAGCATCACCGAAGCACTACAGCAAGCAGTAGTGCCCGTCATCGCCACAGCACGTTATTCGGGTACGGACACCTACGCACTGGACGACAGGAGCCGTTTTCCCGAAGGCGACGCACATGCCTTAGCGGAGAAGATAGACTATTGGTTCGACCATCCGCAGAAACGATGGGCCATGGGCTTCCGGTATGCGCAGTCGATGAAGCAATATGAGATAGCCGGCTGTGCGCAGCAATTGATTGACATGTTCCGAAAAGCGATTGATGACAACAAGCATGAGACGCATCCTCTTCCTCGCCCTGAGCAGCCTATGGCTCACCGCCGTCTCGGCGGACACTACGGACGTACGGCATGACATCATCCATACGCAGTGGTACAGTCATCACGAGCAGATATACCGCCGGGTGGATATCTATGTGCCGTCAGCTATCAGAGGTCAGTCTTCAGAGCCTGCCTACCCCGCCCTCTACCTCATGCATGGCATCAACGGCTATGAGGGGTCGTGGCAGGATAAAGGCAACGCGATTGACACCCTCGAAGCGCAGATAGCTTCCGGGCGTTGCCAACCGATGCTGCTCATCATGCCCGACTGCAATAAATGGCCGTTCAAGAAAAGACCCGTCGATCATGGTAATCTGTGGAAATGTGTGCTCAGATACCCGCGTCTGAGCCGTGAGCATGAGATAGAGCACGCCATCAGCGATCTCATCGACATGATAGACAGTACGTATGCGGTCTCGTCATGCGCCATCGCAGGCCTCAGCGACGGGGCACGCATGGCCGCCAACGTGGCTAACCTCCGGCCGGACCGTATACAGGCCGTCGGCTTGTTCTCACCCGTGCTCCGCAAGGACCAGCTGCCCAAGGACTCCACGCAGCGTTATTATGTCTATGTGGGGAAAAAAGACATGTTCTATGCCAGCGGAAACAGGTTCCACAAGCGGATGCGCAAAGCCGGATATAACCATCAGTGGGTCGTCCTGCCCGGTAACCATAACTGGCGTATGTGGCGGAGATGTCTGTCAGACTTCTTAGAAGAGTGGTAACTGACGGTCCTGGAAGATCTTATACCCCACCTCGCAGTTGATGCACTCGTGATGCTGGCAGTAATGTTGGTAAAGGTGGAGCAGAGCCTGTGTGTCAGCTGCGTTCTTTATCTCCTGGCCTAACACCCGCCATTGGCGTATGACCGTGTTGTTCTCCGCCGGTATATGCGCCATGAGAGGCAGGACGTCGAAAGACCTGTTCCGGTGCTTGGCGTACGCGTATTTATACGGGATCACCGTGTTGATCAGCAATATATCTATGCTCGTTCTGCCTAACGGCGGCACACCGGCCTCCGCTTTCCATTCGAACAGCGCCACCAACTCTTTCATTTCGTTCGTGTCCAGTATCCTGCTCAGCAGACCCTCGGACTGGAAGAGCAGTTGTGCAAACTGCCGGATGCGCAACTCCGGGCTGTTCTGCGGACGCAGCCGCGCATGCTTCCATACACTCCCCTCCAGCGGCGTCAGACCGAACTTGGCACGCATGAACGCGTACTCCTTCGCCAAGTCGTTCACTCCTTCCTTCGTTCCTTCATTCACCCCTTCGTCCGTTAGCAATCCCGCCTGGCCCATCAGCATAGCCGTCAGTTGGAAGAGGCTGTTACGGTGTTTCTGCAGGTACGAAAGGGGCGTGTGGATGGCCAGTTCCTCAAAAGGCACACTGTTGGTGTGGAAGCCGAAGTTACGGGCCAGCGAGATATATAAGGCATGTTCCCAACTGCCTTTCGTGATCTCCAGCAGCCGTTCGATGGACGCCCTCTTGCATTCCATCCGTTTGTATAACAATGTCTTGCGCCAACCCTCCGTCAGCAGGCCCGGCTCATGCAGCAACTGCTCCGCACAACCGATCCGTGCCACGGCACTGTCCATCCGGCGGGCGGAGGCGAAAAGGGCACTCAGGTAGTCCTGGTCCGACGGGTACTGCAACTCGCATTGCGGCACCAACTCCCCTCTGCTGTTCCACACCGGCTTGTCGGCCGTCCGTACGACATGGAGGATGACGTTGTCGTACGCCTTGTCCAAGTGATGGCGGTGCTTGGTCCAGTCGCCGGAGCAGACATGGATCTCAATATTACCCACCCACTCTTTTCCGCCTATCCGTACGCGGGCATGGCTGTAATCCGGTCCGGCGTCGCGATTCTGCTCACCCACCGACAGGATTTCCACCGACTGTCCGTCCGTGGTCCGTTGTTCAAAGCCCGCCCATAGGCATCGCTCCCATATGTAATGCAGTACTATCTCAGGCATTCTAATACGATTGGCAAATGGTCCGAAAAACCGTTCTGGTAATGAAATCCGTTATAGGTCCGTTTGGGTTTGACACCCATATATCTCTCATCGCTCTCCATGATCCACTCTGCGTCATAGATGCGCACCTTGGACAGGCTGTCCAAGGCCGGAGAGGTGTAGAACTGGTCCAGACACGTCCATTGTCCGTGGTGCTTGTGCGTCCCTTTGTACATTGTCCCTTGTCCCTTTGTACTTTTCATCCGGTTGCTCAAACCGGCAATGTCCTCTTCGGGGGTACTGTTCATATCGCCCATCACGATGATCTTCGCCTGCGCGTTCTCCGTCAGCACCGAATCGACGGCGTGCTGCAACACCTCTTTGGCGGTCCGGCGTTTCCATTCGCTCTCAGCGGCTCCCCCACGCTGACTCGGCAGGTGGCATACCAAACAATGCAGCGTGTCTGTCTTGTCCGCCTGTACACAGACGTACAGGATGTCGCGGGTGATCAGTTCGCCGGGATGAGAAGCGCTCTTTGCAGCACGGACTTTTATCGCTCGTGTCCGGAGGGTGTCTATGCGCGCTGTCCGGTAGATGAGCGCCACGTCTATCCCCCTCAGGTCTGGGCTGTCATAATGGACAAAACCGTACTCGCCGGGCCGGAGGGTATGACATAACTGCTTCACCGCCGCCGCGTTCTCCACCTCCTGCAGACCTACTATATCCACTCCGTCCCACCCGCCTATGTCCGTCAGCACACGTGCTATGTTCTCCACTTTGTTGTGGTACCGGGTAAAGCTCCATCGCTTGTCGCCGTCGGGCGTGAAAGACGTGTCCGTGTTCACACTGTCACGCCCCGGGTGAAAAAGGTTCTCCACGTTGTAACTGACAATACGCAAAGGCTCAGCGAATGCCTTATAAGCACCAACGAGTAATCCTGCTGCGAGTAATATCCTATACATAACAGATCTGTATTCTGTCAGGCGAAGCCGGTCTTACGATAGCATCATAACGGCTTTCGTCAGAGCCTTAATGAAGGCGTCTATGTCCGCTTTGTCATTGTACAGGCCGAACGACACGCGTACCGTTCCCGGCACGCCTATCTCGTCTGTCAGCGGTTCCGCGCAGTGGTGTCCGGTACGCACCGCCACACCTTGCCGGTCCAGCAGCGTGCCTATGTCAAACGGATGGATCAAGGACGGATGGCCGGCGCCTGAGGGCTGATGGCTGAACACATTAAAACTGATGACACCCGCTTTGGGTTGGCCGTCTGCATAGATGCGTACCTCCGTACCCGGTAGCCCCTCCGCCATCATCGTTAACTGCTGCTCGCAGTACTCCGTCAACTCCCGTTCATGCGCCTCGATAGTCTCCCAACCGATGGCCTGCACATAATCCATCGCGGTCTTCAACGCCCGGCTGCCCACGAAATTAGGCGTGCCGGCCTCGAACTTGTACGGCAGCACATTATAGGTCGTGCCGCTCCAGCGGACATGCTCGATCATCTCTCCCCCACCCTCATGCGGCGGCAGACGCTCCAACCACTCGCGTTTGCCGTACAGGACGCCGATACCGGTCGGACCATACAGTTTATGTCCGGAGAACACCAGAAAATCACAATCCATCGCCTGGACGTCCACGGGTCTGTGTGGTACGCTCTGTGCGCCGTCGATGCATACCGGTACGTTCTTTTCATGCGCCAGACGGATGATCTCTTCCACCGGCTGGACCGTACCTAACACATTGCTCACATGCGCCACGCTCACCAACCGCGTCTTTGCGTTCAGCATCCCCTTGAAGGCCTGTATGTCCAGCGTCAGGTCCTCGCGCAACGGGATATGCCGCAGCACGGCTTGCTTGCGTGCACAGAGCATCTGCCACGGAACGATGTTCGAGTGATGCTCCAGTCCGCTGACAATGATCTCATCCCCTTCTTGGATATAGGGTGCGTCTGTATTTGCGCATTGCGCATTGTGCATTGTGCATTGTGCATTGTGAATTGTTAACTCCCCCAGGCAGAAAGCGAGGGCATTGAGGCTGTCCGTCGTGCCCTTGGTGAAGATGATCTCGTCGGCACTCCCGGCATGAATGAACGCCGCCACCCCGGCTCGTGCCTCTTCATGCTTCATCGTCGCCACCTGGCTCAGATAATGCACCCCGCGGTGGATGTTACTGTTCCAATGGCAGTAGGCCTCGATGATGGCATCGAGTACCTGTTGCGGCTTCTGACTCGTCGCCGCATTATCCAGATAGACCAGCGGCCTGCCGTGTACCTCTTCTTTCAATATGGGAAAATCGTCTCTGTTCATCCTTTATCCTTTCATCTTTCAACTTTCAAGATTTGACATCGTCAAATAATCGTGCCCCTTGGGGCTAAGAACTTTCACCTTTCACCTTTCAAACATTTTCAGCAGCTTCATTTTCTTCCGGCCGGCTTCACCGGTGTACGGATGTTCGCGGAGGGGCAGGTTGAAGAGCGTGTGTCCTCGCAGTACCGTCTGGGGATGGGTGAACTCGCGGAACCCCCACTCGCCGTGGTACGCGCCCATGCCCGAGTGACCGGTGCCGTTGAACGGCACGCCCTTGACCATCATATGGATGCATACCTCGTTGATGCACCCGCCGCCGAACTGCTGCGTCTGCATGACGCGGTTCGCCCAGCGGATATTACTCGTGAACAGGTACATCGCCAGCGGATGCTCGCGGTCGGCGATGATGTCCATCAGTGCATCCGCCTCGGCGTCCTTGAACGGCACCACAGGCAGCAGCGGACAGAACAGCTCATGTTGCACAATGGGTTCGTGGACATCGACCGGATAGATGAGCGTCGGCGCATACCGGCGGGTGGTCCTGTCCCCCCTGCCGCCGAACAGGATACGCTCCCGGTACTCGTCCGCCAGACGGGCGCACTTGTCGTACGCCTCATCGGTGATGAGGTTCGGATATTCGGGGTTCAGCTCCGCCTGTTCGCCTATCTGCGTCACAAACGCTTTTTTCAATTCCTCAATGAACACGTCCGCCACCTCTTCCGCCACGGCTATCTGGTTGATGTTGATGCATATCTGTCCGGCGTTGGTCAGCTTGAAGAAAGCGATCTTGCGTGCCGCATCCTTGAGGTCGGCATCGGCGCGTACGACACACCAGTTACCGGTCTCTCCGCCTAACTCCAAGGCCACAGGCGTGAGGTGTTTGGCCGCCTCCGCCAGCACATGTTTGCCTACGGCAGGCGAACCGGTGTAGAAGATCTTGTCGAAGCGCTGCGCCAGGCACCTGTCCGCCACGTCGTGACCGCCGTCAATCAGCGTGATATACTCCGGCGGGAACACCTCGGCGAAGAAGCGCTTGAGCACCGCCGTGCATGCCGCGGACTTGGAGCTGGACTTGATGACGACCGTGTTACCGCCGCACATGGCCGCAGCCACTACACCGATGGTCAGTAAAATAGGGAAGTTGAACGGACTGATGACTAATGACACGCCGTACGGCATCTTATACACTTTTGTCACCATGCTCGGGAAGCACATCAGGCCGCTCCAGTGCCGTTCCGGCCGTGCCCATCGCCGCAAACCGCTTATCATCTCGTTGATCTCCACGATGATGGGTCCTACGTCGCACAGGTAGGCCTCCACTTCGCTGCGGCCGAGGTCTGCACCCAAGGCGTCTATGAACTCCCGCTGATGGTCTATGACGGCTTTTTTCAGTCGTTTCAGCTGCTTGATACGCCAGCCGACGGGTAGAGTAGTGCCTGTACGGAAGAAACGCCTCTGTGCATCCACTACCCCGCGTATCTGCTCTTCGGAGAAATTGGAAATATCCAATCTCCAATCCGTAATGCTATCAAGGATAGCCTTGATGTCCTCATTGCTGAGGGTGACCGGGGCGGAATAATTGATGGAATCGGCTGCAATCATCGGAATAAGTTTTTCGTGGTCGCACGCCCTCACCGGTGACTTTGTCCGGTCCATGCCGCAGACCTTCAGCAAGTCCCTGACCGCTTGCAGGAACAGTTCCGCTGCGGCTGCGTCCGAGGGCTGGAGACTGACGGAGGACAACTCTCCCGTCAAACCGCAGTACCGTGCCAACTCAGCGTATTTCTCCAGGCAGGTCTCTTTCTGGAACTCCAGCACCGGCATCAACATCAGCGAGATAGCCTGTCCGTGCGAGAGGTGGTACACGGCGCCGATGCTGTGTGCGAACGCGTGCACGTAGCCCGCCAACTGGGTATTGATGGCATTACCTCCGTACATTGCCGCCCTTGCCATCTTCAACCGCGCTTCGTTCAGCCGTTCATTCGTTAGCTCGCTCACCCGTTCACTCGTTAACAGCGGCAGGTTGTCCAGGATGAGCTTGACGCCCTCCATCGACATTTGTACGTCGTCCTTTGTACATTGTACATCTGCTATGGCCCCTTCGATACAATGACTCAGCGCATCGATGCCGCACGCTGCCGTCACCGCCTGAGGCGCATGGAGGGTCAGGTCGCTGTCATGCACCACATGCGTCACGTGGAGGCCTATCAGCACCGTCGATCCTTTGGTTCCCTGTTCATTGCTCACCACCGCACCCACTGTCAGTTCGGCACCCGTACCGGCGGTGGAAGGTACCATGATAAGCGGCAAGGTCTGGCCCGGCACCGGCAGGAACTTGAGCAGGAGCGCCTTGACCGGTACATGCGGCATCTTAACCCCTGCGGCAATCATCTTACAACTGTCCATGACCGACCCGCCACCCAGAGCGATGAGGCACTCCGCCCGGCACGCCAACGCCTGTTGACGGCCGGCTTCGATGATGGCTATGTTCGGTTCCGAGTGGATGTCGCTGAACACAGAGCAGCCTATCCCGGCCGCCTCTAATGACGCGATGACAGCCTGTTCGTAACCCAGCGAATGAAGCGTCCGGTCTGTAACCAGCAACACCTGCCGGTAACCCGCAGTACGGCATAGGTCACCTATCCGGCCGCGTGCACCAGGTCCTTCCGTCACCTCCGGTTCCGGCAGCGGAACAGTGTGTATGACTTTACCCGGCAACCGGTGTATATGTTTCCTGAAAATATATGTATCCATTAGATTACCAATTACTCACGACCAACGACTATGGCTTGTAAAAACTCTCCTCCAAGATCTTCTGTGCATCGGGTTCCGCCATGAGGTCTTGGAGCGTCACGGTCTCGTTGTGCTCCATGTAACTCTCCGCGATGCGCCAGCCGAGCCATATACCTAACCGTCCGGGGGAGTCCTGGGACACTTCTGAGGTGAACGGTCCGTCGTTCAGATAACTCGTCAGCACCAGACTCTCGGTCTTGAACAGGTCCCGTTTGTCCATCACCAGGTGCCAGATGGCGCGTTCGTTCTTCACGCACCAGTCCCATTGCTCTTTCGTCCAGCCCATCACCTCATATCCCGGTAACTCATCGAAGATCTGTGCCACCAGATACATCACTTTGCCGCGATAAAGCATTTGGTCCAGAAGACGGCTCTTGGTGCTGGTGTAGGGTAGGGTGCGGAAGAGAAAAGCACTCACTACATCCACCGGAATACACTCTTTCCGCATCGTCTGTTTCTGGTAGTCATACACCACGCGGTTGTAGTACTCATAATCGCTGCCCAGGTACATGTCCGCCCCTATACCGATCAGGTCGTCACCGAAATAGACAGGTGTCTGAAAACCCGAAATGAACATATATAGAGCAGGTGTCTCTGTTTCCGGATAGAGCCATCGGATGCGCGCAAACGCCTTGCTGATAGATGTTTCTAACGCCTCTATGTCCGCAAAAACCTCCTGCTCGCGGGCGTTGGTGGCTTTGAACCCGTACAAGGTGTCGTTGAGGAACAGCGGTAGTTGTTTTTCCAGAAAAGCTGTGTCCGCGGAAGGGATGCCTAATATATCCTCCACCCACAGCGGCATGAACACCGGGTACTCGTCATACAGGACGAGGATGTCTGCCTTTGTACCTTGTACATCGTCACTTTGTACATTCATCAGCGCGTTGTCAAACCGCACAATTTCCACCGGTTGTACCTCGATATCTTTCGGGAAATAACTCCTTCCTTTCCGGCAGGAAATGAGTGCTAATACGCAAAATGCGATGAGTATAAACCTTTCACTTTTCATCTTTCACCTTTCACTTTTCACTTTTCACTTTTCACTTTTCACCTTTCACCTTTCATCACTCCGTCTTTGATCTCGATGGTTCTGTCCGCCATAGATGCCAGTTCCTTGTCGTGCGTCACAAGCAAGATCGTCTGGCCGTAGTTCCTGCGTAGTTGCAGTAACAGTTCGCTCAGTTCTTTCTTGTTCTTTTCATCGAGGCTTCCGGTGGGTTCGTCGGCAAGGATGATGGTCGGCTGCATCATCAGCGCACGTGCCGCCGCTACGCGCTGTTTTTCTCCGCCGGACAATTCATTGGGCTTATGGTTCATGCGCTCAGCCAATCCCAACTCACGCAGTAACTTCTCTGCACGCGGCTGATAATCCGCCTCTTTCTCACGTGCTATCATCGCCGGAATACATACGTTCTCCAACGCTGTGAACTCCGGCAACAACTGATGGAACTGGAAGATAAACCCGATATGTTTGTTGCGGAACGCAGCTAAGTCCTTGTCCTTCATCGTAAACACATCCGTCCCGTCAATCACCACCTGGCCCTTTGTCGGCCGGTCCAGTGTTCCGATGATCTGGAGCAGGGTGGTCTTGCCTGCGCCGGACTTGCCCATAATCGCCACAATCTCGCCTTTCTGCACCTCCAGGTTCACGCCTTTCAGCACTTCCAGATCGCCGAACGATTTGTATATATCCTTAACTTCTATCATAATCTTTTTGTGTCATCACCTTTGCAACTGCAAAGGTACTACTTTTTGCCGATATCAGCAAGTTTTTGAGCAAAAAAATGCGTTTTTAGTGTTTTTTTCGGGTCAATAGAGAAGCATATAATGCTTATTCTGTACGGATGGATTGAAGGAGGATGGCACGGATGAAGGTGTTGAGGGTGCGGTATCGGCGGCGTTGGACTTTGAGGGAGTTGGGATTATATTGCGGATCGGTCTTATCGAGGATGGGAGCTTGCGGGTCGGGTGTGACGAGTTGGGCGTTGAAACGTGCTTTGAACTGCGCCAGTTGGCTGCGTAGGGCCTGTGTTTGTGCGCGGAGGTCGTCGGGCATTGCCGCCAGTTCTTCATCCGTGTACTTGCCGGCTTGAATGAGAAGGGTGGTCTGACGGCTGGCTTGGGCAAAGGAAGTGATATTAGCCAGTTCGGTACCTTTAGGCGGATTTTTCTTGTAATCACGCGGATTGAGAATTTCGTATCCTTCCTGTGCACCGTAGCCAATGACTTTACCGTTATCGGCGCGGTACTTTTTCTGCCGGAGGATGGTGTTGTCTCGTTTGTTGAGTTTGCCGCAAACCTGTTTGAAGGCTGTGTGGAGTTGTATTTTTGCCATAAAATAGAGTTTTAAAAGTATATTATATATTAATATATAATATAGTATTTGTTAGTAAATTTTGAGTCATTTTGGGGCTTGTTCTTGCGTTGTTCCCACGGTGTCGTGCGCCAAAGGACACACTTATTTCACACTAACAACCCACTAATCACCCACTCGAACATTGTTTAAAGACTGACAAAACACTATTGCGGTATAGTAAATAAATAGTGCATGGATGTATGGGGGGTGAATGAAATCGAGCGCAAAGGTACAACAAAAAAATGACATTTCCAAATTTTGAGGTCTGGAAATGTCAATAAAATGGTATTTTACCGGAAATGCCGGATGTTCCTAATTACCGCAATTTGTTGCTCAGTAGCGGTATCAGTTCGTTGTACAACAGGGTTTCTTTATGCGTCCACATCTGCCAGCATTGTTCGCGAAGCGGGTCGTTCTCATCGTAGGTGGCAACTAACGAATCGCACAACGCGGCGTAACGCATATGGCAATCCGAGAAATCCTGAAAAGCCATCGAATAGGTTTTCATCTCTTCTACGTCAGTCCTGTTGTAGGTCTCGCGGCGGTTGATGATGGGCATCAGTTCTTCGCGTTCCTGCGCCAGATAACGGTCAATGGTCTCCATCATCGCTTCGTAGCGTAGCTGTTCCGCATGCCGTTCATGCCAGGACAGATAGAAAAAAGTAGCCGCAGCCGTCAGCAACAAGGCAGACAGGAGAATAGGGAGGAGCCGCAAGAACCGTTCCCTGCGTTTTATGGCGCGTCTTAGGTCTGCAATATGGGCGAAGGAACCGTTCCGGCACCGCCGTGCCAAAATCTGATGACGAGGTAAAAGAAGCGGCAACATGCATCCCAATGCCTGTATGTCCTTTTTCGGATCATTGGGCACAGGCGAGAGGGTGGAGTCGGCGGCAGAAAGGCCGAAATCAATCAGTTTGACATTTGTGCCATTGCGTGTGATGAGGATATTATCGGCTTTGAGGTCATGGTGAACGAGTTGGAGTCCGTGCAGGTATTCCAGCGCATCCAGCAATTGCCCGAAGACACGCTCACGGGCGGCACGGGAAGGCTTGGTCTGCAACCACTCGCCGAGCGTCACGCCGTCAATCCATTCCTGCACTATACAACGCCCGATGCCTTTCACGTCCTCCAATGCGTACGTGGCGGCTATGTTCGGGTGAACGAGTTGGATGGCGAGTTGGAACTCCTGCTCCTGCTGCAAGCGATAATCGGTCAGGTGGGCATCGTCATCAGGTATCGTTTTCAACAGGAAACGCCGTCCGTACCGCGAGGCGGTATAGATGAGCGTGTGCGTGCGTTCATGCAGGAGCGTGATGTCACGCCACTCTGCGCTATAATTCGCAGGACTCACAAAATCCGATGACGAAACCTCGCTCATTCGTTAAACGTTCATTCATTCGTTAATCGTACCGTCAGCAATCCGTTTTTAGACCCTGCCACATAGGCGGTGGGTGGTTCGTCGCCTCGTATCAGACGGTCAAGGTACATCGGCTTGCCGATGATGAAGCACGCGGTCTCAAACCGGTCTCCGACACGCAGTTTGGCGTTCTCCGCTTCGGTTACGATAAAACGCGCCTCGCCCTCATAGCGGAATACGCAACGTCGGTTCGGCAGCCAAGTGACCTCCACATAGTCTCCGGCTTGCAGATCCTCCAAACTTAATCCTTCTCCGGCAAAGGTATTGCTTTCCACGTCTGTGCGTTGTGCCAAGTCCGCCAGATACGCTTCCCAGTCGGCATAGCCGAGGAAACGCGAGAGCAGGCAGAGGGTGGTGCGGCGTGTGGTGTCTGCGCCGTCAATATAGCCCCATAAGCGTTTGAGCGTGGTGGGCGATATATTCTCATGTAACCGCTCCCATACCACGCCGGCAAGAAACTCAAAATCGTACGGCGTTTTGATGCGTCGTTTGAGTTCGTTCTCAATGTCCTGCCGAAGGGCTGCTATTTCCGGTGCGTGTTTGTTCATATCCTTTGCGGCTGCAAAGGTACAATAATTTTTTGACATATGCAAATAAATAATTTTTAATACGAAAAAAATAAAGGCAGGCGGTTCAACCTACCTGCCTTATAGAATGGAACTTATGGAGCATATTGCCTTATTCGTCCTCCTCTTCGTCATCGAGTGCACCATATGGATTAACCCCCATGTTGTTCATTTGCTGCATAGCGCCGCCTAATTGCTCCATGGCTTTCTCGGTCGCTTTTTGCTCCAGGATAGCCGAAGCTGCCTCCAAACGCGCTACTTCCGTTTCGGTAAATACGGAGTCGAGGTTGGCTTCTCCGTATTCTTTCTCCATCTCTCCGATGACTCTCATGGCAGCGATGGCATCGCCTTTTTGGCATGCGTCTTCATAGGAACGCAGTAATTTTTCCTTTTTTGGGGTACATGCAACCATCATCAAGCCGGCCAAAATTGCCATAGCAATCACTTTTACATTTGTTTTCTTCATAATTGTAAAGATTTAAATTAAACATATTGGTTCGTAAAATCCGCTGCAAAGGTACTGCTTTTCTTTCATTCTCGCAAAGTCCTTTTTGGTCCTTTTCGCATGCATCACTAAAAAACGGACGACTCATCAAGTCGCCCATTTTGTATCAATTGGAAATAATGTCAGTTGGATAACAGCCGTAGGATCTGCTTGGCGTCGCTGCGGGTGAAACCTTCGGCGTGAATGATCTGGCTGCCTTTGCTCTCAATGACAACATCGCCGAACAGCAGATGCTGACTGATGCTCACGCTGCCGATGCGCTCACGCATGATGACGGTCTCATCGTAACCGATGAGTTTGCCTTTATAATACGTCACTTTGTCATCCTCGATGATTAACTTATCGGGAAAAACAGCGTTCCCGTTACCGGATATCCGGCTGGCTTGAAATTCATATCGCATAGTTGTGTGTTATCGGCAATTTTTTTGCTAAAATCCGCTGCAAAGGTACTACTTTTTGCCGACATCGGCAAGTTTTTGAGCAAAAAAATGTGTTTTTTAATAAATTTTCATTAGTGTCCCATAAAAATATTAACAAAAACCCATATAACCCTTTGAGTGCTTTAGAAGCTTTGCTTCTTTAACAAATAGTTACCAAAACCCCCTTGTGAGTAAACTCCCAGATGGCTTTTACTAACCCTCTGTTACTCTACGAGTATAAA
>Ga0265298_10000324_pt1 | contig 72397 bp, 56 predicted proteins | sample AusTroGonzalo_MG_3_FD_193486 | JGI IMG/M metagenome (GOLD analysis project Ga0265298, IMG submission 193486) | Bovine rumen microbial communities from tropical cattle in Woodstock, Queensland, Australia - Gonzalo_01 | ecosystem: Host-associated > Mammals > Digestive system > Stomach > Rumen ... | reverse complement strand
CGAAATAGTAGATGAGCATCTCGGCCAGCCGCTGCTCGGCCGTCAGTGTCGTGCCCTTGCCGCGCAGCAGGCACCAGACCACCGTGCTCCTGGGCGTGTGGTCGATGAGTTCGCGCAGCACGTGGACGCCGAGGAAGCCGGTAGCACCTGTCAACAGGATGTTCTTGCCCAGCTTCTGCGGCTTTCCGACCGCGAGGGATTCCAGTGAGTTGGCGGCCAGCAACTGGTCAATGGCTGTGTAGTCGTAGTGGGATACGTCCTCCATCGTGGTGAGCGTTTCTCCCGGTGCGCCGGCGACCGTCTCTCCCGTGAGGTGAGCGGCCAGGGCACGGGCGGTAGGGAAGATGAAGACTTCGGCGTAACTGAACTTGAGGCCGCGTTTCTCGGCTTCCACCATCACGTTGGTCACCATGAGCGAGGAACCGCCCATATCGAAGAAGTTGTCAAGCGCACCGACCTTTTCCACGTCGAGCACATGCGCAAAGACATCGCAGAGCGTGCGCTCCGTGTCGGTGGCGGGCTCCACATAGTCTTCCGATGCGGAGAGCACAGGGGCGGGCAGCGCCTTGCGGTCCACTTTCTGGTTGACGTTGAGCGGGATGGCGTCTATCTGGTTGATGGATGCCGGGACCATGTACGGCGGCTTGCGCTCCTGGATGAAGGACGACAGGGCCTTCGAGTCGAGGCTTCCATCGCACACGATGTAAGCGGCGATGAACTTGCCGCCGGAGGTCGCATCGAAAGCCTGGACAGTGACGTCCTTCACGCCGGGGAATTCCCGGATGACGGCTTCCACTTCTTTGGTTTCGATGCGGAAACCGCGGATCTTCACCTGGCCGTCCTGGCGGCCCACATATTCGATGTTCCCATCGGGACGCCAGCGGACGATGTCACCGCTGCGATAGGCCCGCATGCCCTTTTGGAAAGGATTCTCGATAAAGACCTCGGCCGTTTTTTCGGGGCGGTTCAGGTAACCACGGCCCACGCAGGCATCGCCGGTAATGAGCAATTCGCCGTCAGCGCCCACCGGTACGCGGCGTAAGTCTTTGTCCACCACATACATGAAAGTGTTGTCCAAGGCATGGCCGATGGGGATGTTGGCTTCCCGTTTCTGCACGTCGAAGATGGTGCAGAGGATGGTGCATTCGGTGGGGCCGTAGCCATTGTGGAAGCCATAGGAAGGTGGATCCATGGACACCAGCTTTTCGCCGGCCACGGTGAGGTGCTGCAAGTATGGATTGCCCGGGTAGTTCTTGGCATACATCACGCCAACCTGGGTGGTCATGAAGCTGTGGGTGATGCGGTTCTGGGTGATGAACGCATCCAGCAGGCTCATGTCGTGCCGGGTCTCCTCGGGGATGATGTACAGGCAGGCACCTGAAGTGAGGGTCGGATACATGTCCATCTGGCAGCAGTCGAAGCCATAGCTGGCATAGGCCGATGCCCGGCTTTTCTCGTTCAGGTCAAAGTACTTCTTGTACCATGCGCAGAAGTTTACGAGGTTGTGATGCTCGAGCATCACGCCTTTGGGAACACCCGTGGAACCGGAGGTATACAGCAGGATAAAGAGGTTTTCGGGCTTGGGACCTTCCGGAACGGGACCTTCGGGCAAGGCTTCCAGTTCGTCGGTCATGAGCACGGGGCCCTTGTACTCCTTCAGGATGGGCAATAGATCCCTGTCTGCTATGAGGAGTTTGGCCGAAGCGTCGTTGACCATGAAGTTGAGGCGCTCTTCCGGGTAGGAGGGGTCCAGCGGCTGATAGGCGCAGCCGGCCTTCAGGATACCCAGCGAGGCCAGCGGCATCCACTGGCTGCGGCCGATGAGCACCGACACCACATCCTCATTCTGCAAGCCCTTGGCGGCGATGGCGGAGGCGATGCGGTCCGTGAGTGCATCTGCCTGTGCATAGGTGCAGCTGAAGTCTTCGTAACAAACGGCGGGGGCGTCGGGCGTCTTTTGTGCCTGTGACCGGAAGAGACTGACGATGGTCTGGGTGGTGTCGACTTCCTGGCTGTAGTGGTTGAAGCCATCCAGTTCTTTCAGGCGTTCGCCGTCCACGAACGGCACTTCGCTGAGCTTATCATGCTGCAGGAGGCCTCTTACCACGCATTCCATGGCGTCGGCAAAGGCTTGCATGATGGCTTCGCTGTATTTGCTGTCGTCGTAGCCCAGGACGATGGCTTCCTTGCCTTCGCTGCCGTCGATATAGATGCTCAGGGGGAACTTGGGAGCACCGGCGTCCATGTTTTCACCGCATACCTGCTGCCCGTTCACGCGATAGTCGGCCAGCACGCCCAACTGGTAGGCCAGCATCACATGCGGCTGGAAGCCGAACTCATCGGCAATCTTGGCGAAGGGGTATTCCTGGTGCTGCAGGGTGGACTGGAAATCCTGGTCGCACTGCTTGAGGAAGTCCTCGGTCTTTTCGATGGAGCAGTCTCCGGCGAGGGCCAGGGTATTCACGAACATGCCGAAGCTGTCGGCCGTCTTGAGATTGCCGCGGCCGTTGCTGACGGTACAGATGTATACCTTCTTATTGGCATTGTAGGCGCTCAGGGTGAGGTAGGCGGCACCCAGGTAGAAGCTGGCGGGCGAGATGCCCATTTTCTGGCACAACGGGTGGATATCGGCCTCCACGAATTTCCTCAGGAAGACCTCGCGACCGGGCTGATCCCCGTGTTCCAGGTCCGGAATGACGGTAGAGGGGCTCTCCAGGCCGCCCAGTTGCCGGGCAAAGAAATCCCGGGCCTGGGCGTAAGCCTCGCTGCCTTCGGATTCCTTCTGCCAGGCGGCATACTGGAAGTAGTTGTAGCTCTCGGGAGCAATCTCCTTGCCTTCCAGCGCGGCGCAGACCTCCTGGATGAAGATGTCATAGCTGCGGCCGTCGAACACCAGGTGATGGAAGTCGCTCAGCAGGTAGGTCTTGTCCTTCCCGGGCACGATTTCCACCTTGCCCAGCGGCCCCTTGTTCAGGTTGAAGGGAAGGATAAAGCCTTCCTTCCGGGACTGAAGGTCCGTCTCGTTGATACTCACTGGAATGGGCATGTCGGAAGGTACCTGGTAAATCTGCCCGTCCTTCTGCTCAAAGTGGGATTGCAGGGCAGGATGGGCGGCGAGTACCTTTTCGACAGCCTCTTTCAGGGCCTGGGCCGATACTTCCCCGGGGAAGGTCCATAGCATAGGGATATTATAGATGGTCTCCTGGGGAGCCTTCATACAGTCGAAATAGACGCCGGTCTGCTGGAAGGTCAGCGGTTGCGGCGTATCGACCTGTTGCATCGCGTTCTGTGCGGCGACGCCGCGGCCCTCGATAAGCGCTTTGATCACCTCGTTCTCGATGGTCTGCAGCGACGCGGTCTTGACGAAGGAGTCCATATTCACCTGGACGCCGTATTTCTTGTAAATCTCCGTAGCCAGGCGAAGGGCAGAGAGGGAACTCAGGCCATATTCGATCAGCGGGTCGGTGAGCGAGAAGCCCTCGATATGGACCGTGTCGCGGATCAAGTCGGCGATATCCTGTTCCAGGATGTTGAAAGGAGCATCTACCGCCTTGTGCTCCTGCTGTTGCGGCTGAGGCTTGGGCAGGGCCTTGCGGTCGACCTTCTGGTTGACATTGAGTGGAATCTTGTCGATCTGCATCGTGACGGCCGGTACCATGTACGGCGGTTTCTGCTCCAGGATGAAGGCGTTCAGATTTGCGACGTCGACGGGCTGGTCCGACACGACATAGGCTGCCAGGAATTTTCCTCCGCCGTTGCCTTCCTCATCGAAGGCTTGCACGGTGACGTCAGTAACGCCCGGATACTCCAGGATCACGGTTTCGACTTCCTTGAGTTCGACACGGAAACCGCGGATCTTCACCTGGGAGTCCTTGCGGCCGATGAATTCGATGTCGCCGTCTTCGCGCCAGCGCACGATGTCGCCCGTACGATAGATATGGCTGTAGTTTTCCTCTTTTTCATAAGGGTTGGGAATGAAAACCTCGCCGGTCTTTTCAGGCAGGCCCAGGTAACCCAGCCCCACCTGCTGTCCTGCGACCAGCAGTTCGCCGGCTGCGCCGGCCGGCAGCAGTTGGCCGTTCTTCGTGGCGATATGGACGTGAATACCCGTGGAGGGGCGCCCGATGGGAATATTGGTTTCCTTTTTCTCTACGAGTTTGCTCACCACATAGCAGCAACATTCCGTCGGACCGTAACAGTTGTAGAACTTGAAGCCCGGGGGCGTGATGCTGGCCAGTTTCTCACCGCCGGTAGACAGGACCTTGAGCCCCTTGCAGCGGGGGAACGTGAGGGCGAACTGGGTGGCAACCTGGGTGGTCATGAAGGCGTGGGTAACCCCGTTCTTTTCGAAGTAATCTTTCAGTGCCACCAGGTCAAGCCGGATGTCTTCGGGAATGATGTGAAGCGTGGCGCCGGCGCACAGGGTCCGCCACATATCGCCCATGAAGGCGTCGAATCCGAAACTGGCATAGCCTGTCATGGCGGAGTCCGGACCGAGTTCAAACTGTTTGTTGGACTGGAGGCAGAAAGACAGGAGGTTTGTGTGGGAGAGCATGCATCCTTTGGGCTTTCCCGTGGTGCCGCTGGTATAGAGCAGGATGATGCAGTCCTCTGCCTTGGGTGCCCCCTTGCCCTTGCCTTTGGGTAGTCCGGCGATCTGGTCGGTGAGGAGGACGGGGCCCTTGTAGCCTTCCACGAGCTGCTCAAGTCCCGGGTCGGCGATGAGCAGGCCCGCTTTCGAGTCCTGCACCATATAGCCCAGGCGTTCGGATGGATAGGTGGGGTCGAGCGGCTGGTACGTGCAGCCGGCCTTGATGGCCGCCACGGGCGTGGTAACCATATGTACGTTGCGTCCCAGGATGATCGACACCACGCTGCCGGGCTTCACGGTCTTGTTGATTTCGGCGGCCAGGTTGTCGGAGAGCTGATCCAGTTCCGCATAGGTGAGCTGCTTGTCGCCGTAGACCACCGCCACTTTTTCAGGCGTCTTTGCCACACGTTCCTTGAAATAGTCCAGGACAGTCTTTCCAGTCTCGATGGCCGCTTCGGCCGGCTGGAAACGGTCCAGCTGTTTCCGCTGCTTCGCCGTAACAAACTGCAGGTCTGCGAGCGTCTCGGCCTTCAACATGGAACCAAGCACGGCGGAGAAGCTTTCGGCAAACTGCTGGAGAATCTTTTCGGAGTACAGGTCGGGCCGGTGCCAGAATCGGAGCATATGGCTGCCGTCCTCGTGTCCGAAGACTTCGACGGTAAGTCCGAGGCCCGGCGGGTTGGTGCGCAGGTCTTCGGCGGGAATGTCTATCCCGTCCAGCCGCAGGGTCACGGAGGCGGTGACAAATCTGCCCTGATAACCGAAATTGATGGGTGGATTGAAGTCGAAATCACGGACGCAGTCGGCAAAAGAATAGAAGGCGCGGCTGCGGGATCCGCTGATCTGCTGGCGGAGATCTTCGAACAAACCGGATACAGTCCGGGAAGGATCTGCGTTCACCAGGACGGGCATGGTGTGGACGCTCATGGTGAGGGCATTCATCGAAGGGCCTTTCCGGCCATTCCAGATGGTGCTGAAGGCGGCTTTTGCCTCAGCGTTCCAGGCGGCGAGGGTCACGCCGAAGGCGGCCGTGAACAGCACGCTGTCGGCGCAGCGGTATTTGGCCAGGAGTTCTTTGATGACAGTGCCCTTGATCGGCAGGTCGATGTTCAGTTCGTGGTATGGCTGTGGCTGGGCATCGTAAACATCGGGCCGAATGTTCGAGTCGAGTTGGGCGCCTTCCCCGAAAGTCTCGGCATACCACTTCTGCGCTTCTTCGTAGGCTTCTCCCTGTCGCTGCGCCTCTTCCCGGGTAGCGATTTCGAAGCCGTCGATGGGCTCCGGAGGCAGTACCTCACCCGCATACGCACGGGCCAGGTGGTCAATCAGCAAAACGGTGGAGGCGCCGTCGAAAATGATATGGTGTAAATCACAATAAAGGTAATTCCCTTTCTTGGTCTTGTATATTTCGATACGGAACAGCGGGTCCTTGAGAAGGACCATTGTCCGGCAGAAGGTCGGCCGGACCTCATCGATGGAGGAGACTTCCTTGACGAGCGGATACCACTCGTCGGTCGAATGGTCTTCTATCCGCGGCATCCCTCCTTCCTGGACGATGCGGGAAAGGACATAGGGATGTGCCTTGATCACTGCTTCGAAGGCATCAGCGAGCCGTTTGATGTCAATGCTGTCCGGAAGGGTGTACAGCGATACCTGCTGGTAGTTGCCGTCGTTCTCAGTCAATCCCTGGCAGGCCAGATAGATGCTCAGCTGGGATTGGGATAGGGGATATGTCATGATGTCTGTGTTATATTTATCCTTCAAATTTATTAAAAAACTTTGGTTTTATCGTGAATCCTCCATAATTTTGAAATTGTGAAATTGAATCTGACCATCCGGAAGGGCATCCTGTTGCTGTTGCTCGTATTCGGCCTGATTTTAGCCGGGACGACCTACTTTTCTATCCGTTATTCCCGGGACGTTTACGTGAACAATGAATATGAGGGTGTGATGGACGATTTGAGGGTCCTGGGCCGGCAGATCGATGAGGGCCTCAGTGCCAACGTCAAGAATCCGTATGTTTTCCTGGAGACGGCTGCTTCCGATCAGGAAGAGTATGAAAACTTTTCTTTTGTATTGCGCGACAGCACGGGAACTGTCCTGGCACCTGCTTTCGCCGCCGGTAAGACGCTCCGGATGAAAAGGATCCAGAAACTCAAACGGGATGGCAGTGCCTGTATGGCTGATTTATGGGGAGATCGCTGTTTTATCGTATTCTACCAGATCCCTGGCCGCCCTCTCGATCTGGTCGCCGTGTACGACGACGATTATGTGTTTGAGGATGTTTACGAGGCGCTCCGGCTGTTCGTCTTATATGTCGTTGCCATTTATCTCGTGCTGGTGCTGCTTTCGTGGTTTTGGATCATTCCGGCGCTGGAGCGTACACTGGAAAAGAAGCAACGTGTCGAAAGTGAGCTCCAGTCAGCGCGTGACCTTCAGCAGAAGGCTGTCACTCAGCAATTTCCCGCTGGATCCTGGTTTGACATCCATGCGGAGCTGCGGGCCATGAAGGAGGTGGGCGGTGACATCTACCTGTGCGGTATGGTGGGCGACAAGTTGGGTTTCGTCGTGGGAGACGTTTCCGACAAAGGGACGCCGGCAGCTTTCATGATGTTCATGCTCAGCAGTTTCATGCGATCCCGGTTGCAGGCTGGCATGCCTTTGGATCAATTGATGGATGAAGTCAACGAATTGATCTGCGACAATCCCGACTATGAGATGTTCTGCACCCTCTTCATGGGAATCATCGATCCGAAAACGCTGGAAATGACCTATTGCAACGCCGGACACACGAAGACCATCCTGAACGGATCCTTCCTCGAACAGGATCCGCAGTTGATCGCTGGTATCGTGAAAGAATATACTTTCCATACCCAGACGCTGCAGCTGCACCGGGGTGACCGGCTGCTTCTCTATTCCGACGGCGTGACGGAGGCCCGCGACGAATCCCGTGCCTTCTTCGGCGAGCAGCGGCTGCTCAATTGGATGGAGCAGCGTCCGGCCGAAGAACCCGCCACGGACACCTGTCAGGCCCTGCTCGATACCCTGGCGGCTTTCCGGCAGAAAGCGCCGCAAAATGACGACATAGCAATCATGTGCATCAAGATATGAAAACGACAATTACCGAAAAGGACGGCAAAACGATCGTGGCTGTCCAGGGAGAACTGGATACAGATACCAGCAAGGAATTCCAGAAAGATGTAGAACCGTTGATGGAGAAGCACGGACTGACGGTCGAGATGGATTTCAGTCAGTTGGAGTATATCTCCTCCAAGGCCATCCGCGTACTGATTTCGTTCCAGCAACGTGTCATCGCACAGGGCGGATCGCTGAAGGTCGTCAACGTCCAGCCGGCAGTCATGGAAATCTTCGACATGACCGGCCTTTCCCGGAGTTTCCTGGAGTGATGACGGGCATTTTGGGGGTTTCAAACTTTTTTCTATCTTTGCAAGATAGATAAAACCAGAACCCGCATGAAGCACCTCTTCCTTACTTTGTTCCTCCTGTTGCAGACGGCATTCTGCCTGCTCATGGCACAGGAGCCGGATTCTTCATATTTCCAACATCCCGAAATGAACGAGGTCAACGACGAGGCCGACTCGCTGATGATGCTCGTCCGTCCCATGGATACGCTGGACACCCCGGACAAATATGTGAAGATCGTACTTTTTGACGACCATACCTGGGATTACATCGAATTGGACCGGCCTGACATTGATACGACGGGTCTATTCGAAGACTGGAACATCGAGTCGATCCACGCTTACCGCGACGTGAAGATTTCTGACCTTCCGGAGGAGGTCGATCTGCTGCTGGTGGATTCCGCCCACCATTTCGTGGCGCCGTACATCGGTCGCCGCAGTTCCACCTTCAAGTTCCGCAAGGGCCGCGCGCACAACGGCGTGGACCTCCCGTTACGTGTGGGTGACACCATCCGCAGCCCCTTCGACGGCGTCGTTCGCTATGTGGGCGGCGGCAAGGCTACGGGCGGTTATGGCAACCTGGTGGTGATCCGGCACCCCAATGGTCTGGAGACCTATTTTGGGCATCTTTCCCAGCGTCTGGTCGTGGAAAACGACCTGGTGTCGGCGGGTGAGCCCATCGGCCTGGGCGGCAGCACGGGCCGGAGTACGGGTCCGCACCTCCACATGGAGACGCGCTACATGGGCAAACCTTTCGATCCGGAACGCGTCATCAATTTTGACAACGGTACCCTCCGCGACACGCTGTTGACCCTCAAGCGGCACTATTTCAACGTGGGTTCCCACTACGGCATGACGGACGCCCAGTCCAAGGCCGTCACGGATGCGGTGTACTACAAGGTAAAGAAGGGCGACACGCTCGGCAAGATCGCCCAGAAACACGGTACCACCGTCAATGCCATCTGCAAGCTCAACGGCATCAGCTCCAAGAAAGTGCTGCAGATCGGCCAGCGCCTGCGCGTGCGCTGATTATGATTCGCTTAATCCAACAAAAGCTGTATATTTGCAGGCTTAACTGACGAAAAATCAATTGTAATGATCAAGATCACATTTCCCGACGGCAACGTCAAAGAGTTCGAGAAGGGCATCACCGCCTATCAGATTGCGATGGGCATCAGCCCCCGGCTCGCGAACGATGTATTGTGTGCATCGGTAAACGACCAGGTTTATGACCTCGAACGCCCCATCCTTGAGGATGCAACCCTGAAACTCCACAAATGGGAGGACCGTGAGGCGAAAGCCACGTTCTGGCACTCCTCCAGCCACCTGATGGCCGAGGCGCTCGAAGCGCTCTATCCCGGCGTCAAATTCGGCATCGGCCCGTCCATCGAGAACGGATTCTACTACGACGTGGACCTCGGCGACCGCCAGCTGGTGGAGTCGGACCTCAAACAGATTGAAGACAAGATGCTCGAGCTGGCCCGCAGCGGCGAGACCTTCGTCCGCACGGACGTCTCCAAGGCGGAAGCACTCAAGAAATATACGGAAAAAGGCGACCAGTACAAATGCGAACTGATCGGCGACCTTCAGGACGGCACCATCACCTTCTACCAGAACGGTGCCTTCACCGACCTGTGCCGCGGTCCGCATTTGCGTTCGACTTCCGTCATCAAGGCGGTCAAGCTGCTGAACATTGCCGGTGCCTATTGGCGCGGCGACGAACATAACAAGCAGCTCACGCGCATCTACGGCATCACCTTCCCGAAGAAGAGCATGCTCGACGAATATCTGGTGCTGCTCGAGGAAGCCAAGAAACGCGACCACCGTAAGCTGGGCAAGGAGATGGAGCTCTTCACCTTCTCGCCGAAGGTGGGCATGGGCCTGCCGCTCTGGCTGCCCAAGGGTGCCGCGCTGCGCGAGCGACTGGAGCAGTTCCTGCGCAAGGTACAGAAGGAATACGGCTACCTGCAGGTGATCACCCCGCACATCGGCAACAAGGAACTCTATATCACCTCCGGCCACTGGGCCAAGTACGGAAAGGATTCGTTCCGTCCCATCACCACCCCGCAGGAAGGGGAGGAGTACCTGCTCAAGCCGATGAACTGCCCGCACCACTGCGAGATCTACAAATCGAAGCCCCGTTCGTACAGGGACCTGCCGCTCCGCTTCGCCGAATTCGGCACGGTGTACCGTTATGAGCAGAGTGGTGAGCTGCACGGCCTGACGCGTGTCCGCGGTTTCACGCAGGATGACGCGCACCTGTTCTGCCGTCCCGACCAGCTCAAGGAAGAGTTCTGCAAGGTCATCGACATCGTGCTCTATATCTTCCGTACGCTGAAGTTCGACAAGTTTACGGCCCAGGTGTCCCTGCGTGACAAGGTGGACCGCAGCAAATACATCGGTTCCGACGAGAACTGGGAAAAGGCAGAAGCCGCCATTATCGAAGCGGCGGCGGAGAAGGGCCTTCCCACCGTCGTGGAATACGGCGAGGCCGCTTTCTACGGTCCGAAGCTCGACTTCATGGTGAAGGACGCTATCGGCCGCAGCTGGCAGCTGGGTACGATCCAGGTGGACTACAACCTGCCGGAACGCTTCGAACTCGAGTATGTGGGTGCTGATGACAAGCGTCACCGTCCGGTGATGATCCACCGCGCCCCCTTCGGATCGATGGAACGTTTCGTGGCCGTGCTGCTCGAACATACCGGCGGCAAACTTCCGCTCTGGCTCGCCCCCGAGCAGGTGTCGATACTCCCTGTGAGTGAAAAATTTAACGATTTTGCAAAAAAAGTTTGCGATTTGTTGAATAATTCCGAAATTCGCGCCTCAATCGACGATCGTAACGTCACGATTGGCAAGAAGATCCGCGAGAATGAGCTCAAACGGATGCCTTTCTTGCTGATTGTCGGTGAGAAAGAGCAGGCAACTGACACAGTATCAGTGCGTAAGCAGGGTGGGGAGGACAAAGGCGTGATGTCTGTCGATGCGTTTGTGCAGTACTTGAAACAGGAGATTGACAACGAACTTAAATAAATATTTGTAATAACTTAACGTACAGGAGGACCAGACCATAGCAACGAACTACAGACCCCCGAAACCGAGACCGCAAGCTCCCCGCAAGCCGGACCAGCGACTGCCGCAGAACCGGAAAGACAAGGACGACGGTCTGAGGATCAACGATGCGATCACAGCCCAGCGTGTCCGGGTTGTGGGCGACAATGTGCCCGAACAGGGTATTTATCCGCTTTCGCAGGCGTTGAAAATGGCGGAAGAACGGGAACTGGACCTGGTGGAGATCGCTCCGAACTCCGATCCTCCCGTATGCAAGATCCTCGACTACCAGAAATTCGTCTATCAGCAGAAAAAGAAGGCGAAGGAACAGAAGTCGAATGCATCGAAGGTGGTCATCAAGGAGATTCGCTTCGGTCCGCAGACGGACGAGCACGATTTCCAGTTCAAGCTCAACCACGCGAAGAGTTTCCTGCAGGAAGGCTCGAAGGTAAAGGCCTACGTGTTCTTCCGAGGCCGTTCCATCCTCTTCTCCGAGCAGGGCGAGAAGCTGCTCCTGCGCTTCGCCGTCGAGCTGGAGGAATTCGGCAAGGCCGAGCAGATGCCGAAGCTGGAAGGCAAGCGGATGATCATGATGATTGCCCCGGTGAAAAAGAAATAACCAACTACTTTTATATAATACGTTATGCCTAAAATGAAGACCAACACCGGTTCAAAGAAGCGTTTCACGCTCACCGGTTCGGGTAAAATCAAGAGAAAACACGCTTATCACAGCCACATTCTCACCAAGAAGACGAAGAAGCAGAAGAGAAACCTCGACCATTTCGCCCTCATCGACAAGGTCGATGTCAAGCGGGTCAAAGCTTTGTTAGTCAAGTAAATCATTATTGTTTAACCGGATGTTCAGCCGAAAAGTCCCCGCGAGCCGGGGCGCTGACTTCCAAAAAAACCATCTATTATGCCTAGATCTGTTAACAGTGTCGCATCAAGGGCACGCCGCAAGAAAGTCTTGAAGGAAACCCGTGGTAACTTCCTGGCCCGCAAGAATGTCTGGACCGTAGCGAAGAATACCTATGAGAAGGGTCTCACCTATGCGTACCGCGACCGCAAGACCAAGAAGCGCAATTTCCGCTCGCTTTGGATCACCCGCATCAACGCCGCTGCCCGCCAGCATGGCATGAACTACTCTCAGTTCATGGGCAAGCTCGCCCAGCAGAATGTGGGTCTGAACCGCAAGGTCCTCGCTGACCTCGCGATGAACAATCCGCAGGCTTTTGAGGCTATCGTCAATTCGGTAAAATAGCTGAAGTGCCTTGAACGTCAAGGGAATAGATAAGAAATCTTGGGTGCGGTTCGCCATATGGGCCGCACTTTATGTCGTTTGGATAGCCTGGCACGGAAACTGGTGGTGGCTCCTGGGGCTCCCCGTGATTTTCGAGTTCTGCGTGACCCGGCGGCTGAAGGCTTGGTTTGAGAAGACGGCGGCAAAGAGCCGCGGCCTCAAGACGGCATGGGGATGGATCGATGCGATCATCTTCGCCGTGGTCGTGGTGACTTTCATCAACATCTTCTTTTTCCAGGCTTTCAAGATTCCTTCCTCCTCCATGGAGAGTTCCCTTTTGACGGGTGACTATCTCTTCGTCAGCAAGACAGCCTACGGCCCGAAGCTGCCGCAGACGCCGCTTTCGGTGCCTTTCGTCCACAATACCATGCCTATCTCCGGGAAAGAGAGCTACTCGACCGCGCTGCAGTTCAAGTACAGGCGGATCAAAGGTTTCGGCCATGTCCGTCGCAACGACTACGTGGTCTTTTCCTTCCCGAACGGCGACACGGTGCTCACCAAGGCTCCCGGCGAGGACTACTATACGCATGTGCGCATGTCCTCGCGGGAATACGTGGAGAAGACGTACGGACCCCTCAAGGTCCGGCCGGTGGACAAGAAGGACCATTACGTGAAGCGGTGCGTGGCGGTAGCCGGCGACACCCTCCGTGTCATTGACGGAACGGTGTACGTCAACGGGGCGCCGCAGGAACGCTATGCCGGGATCCAGAACTCGTACCGTGTAGTCACGGACGGTTCCGCCATCAACCCGGTGCTGCTGCGCGACCTGGGCTTCAATACGGGCGAGGTCTGGTACAGCCAGTCGCTGCCCGGTTATCCGGCCCTGCCGCTGACCGACGAGAGATTGGAGAAAGTCCGGACTTTGGCCAACGTGATTAGCGTGGAGCAGAATGTCGATTTGTTTCCGCCTGATTATCCCGACTCGGAGGAGATGCTTTTCCCCTTCGTGTCCACGGGGTGGACACGCGACAACTACGGCCCGCTGTGGATTCCGGCAAAGGGGGAGTCCGTGGTGCTGACCGTCGACAATCTGCCGCTTTACCGCCGCATCATCGAAGTGTATGAGGGCAATACCCTCACGGTGACGGACGACGGCCGCTTCCTTATCAACGGGGAAGAGACCGGTTCCTACACCTTCCAGATGGATTATTACTTCATGATGGGCGACAACCGCCACAATTCGCTCGACTCGCGTTACTGGGGATTCGTTCCCGAAGACCACATCGTGGGCAAGCCCCGTGTGATCTGGATGTCGACCGACGCGAACCAGAAGTTCCCCCGGAACATCCGCTGGCAACGTTTGCTGAAGTTTTTGTAAATGAGAAATTTTATTTGGTTTTTTGATGAAAAATCAAGATATTTGCAGCCCCTTTGGAAAATAGAAATAAAAAATAGATAGACAATGGCACGAGTTTGTCAAGTTACCGGAAAGAAACGGGTGATTGGAAACAATGTTTCCCACTCCAAGAGACGTACTAAACGCGAATTCGCTCCGAACCTCAAAACCAAGCGTTTCTGGCTGGAAGAGGAACAGCGTTTCGTGACCCTGAAAGTATCCTGCAAGGGTATGAAGACCATCTACAAGAACGGTCTCGCCGACACCCTGAAGGCATCCCGAGAGAAAGGTTTGATCAACATCGTTTAATTTTTAACTGACATGGCAAAGAAAGGCAACAGGGTCCAGGTGATCCTTGAATGCACCGAACAGAGAGAAAGCGGTGTTCCCGGCATCTCCCGGTATATCACGACCAAGAACAAGAAGAACACGAGCGAGCGCCTCGAGCTGAAGAAGTACAATCCGTACCTGAAGCGCTACACGGTTCACAAAGAGATCAAGTAACTATACTAACTTTATTATACTATGGCAAAGAAAGCGGTCGCAACGTTCTCCGGCGACAAATCCCAGCTGAAAAATGTGGTGAAGTGCATCAAGATGGTCAAGTCTGAGCGCACGGGTGCCTACGCGTTCCAAGAGGAACTCGTCCCTACCGACGAAGTAGCCGACTACTTCAAGAAGTAATAAAGTAGGTAATGAATGAAAAAGAGAGGCGGTCAAATTTGACCGCCTCTCTTTTTCTTGAGCCACTTGGCAGACTCGGACTGCCGACCTGCGCGTTACGAATGCGCTGCTCTACCGACTGAGCTAAAGTGGCTGGAAAGTATAATGCCCCGCGTTAAACTTGGGACTGCAAAAATAGTCAAAAGATGTAGATTGTAAAAATTTTTTTCACAAATATCATATGAAACATCTTTTGACGTGCGCGGTACTGTTCATGATGACGTTCATGGCAACCGCACAACCGCAAGTGGGTGCTCCGCAGCGACCCGGTGACGGTGAATTCCGTCCGCAATTTGAGAAGTTGGATCCGGATCAGGTGGCCCAGGAACAGACCGACCAGCTCGACCAGCTGGTGTCGCTGACGCCGCAGCAGTACAAGAAGCTTTACAAATTCCACAAGAAACAGGCGAAAGAGCGCCAGAATGAACTGGAGAACATGATGCCCCAGGGACGTCCGGAAGGTTTCCCGGGTGGTGGAATGGGCCCTGGTATGGGTGGTGGCCGTCCGGGCGGCATGGGTCCCGGTGGCGGTCGTCCCGGTGGAATGGGTCCGGGCATGGGCCCTGGCGGCATGCCGCCGCAGGGTGACGGTGATTTCCGCCGCGGGCCGATGAACAACGGCTTGCAGGAGCTGCTGGAAGAGCAGAAGGAACAGCGCGAGAAGACATATCGCAAGGTCCTCTCGGCCGACCAGTACCAGAAATGGGAATCTTTCGAGGCGCAGCGTGAGTTTCGCCAGATGGTCGATACCCCGCGTTAGCCGACTACTTCAGGCGGATGACCCTGAGTCCGTTGTGAGACTTGATGCCGTTGGTGTACTGCACCAGCGGCGTCTTGTTTATAACGACTTTCTTGTCGGTGTAGGAGGCGTGGATGAAGGTCAGGGTGTCGCCTTCCCAGTATGCGTATCCCACATGGGCGATGTCGAGCCCCGGAGTGGCGGAGTTGAAGCCGATGATATCGCCGGTCTTGATGTTCCGGATGCATTTCGGAAGATCGGCTTTGGGGATATACCAATAGTCCCACGTGTTGAGATTTTCCTCCACAGCCTTGATCTTTTCTACGTTCTTCGGGCTGTCTTTCAACTGCTTGTAGGAAGCCGGATGGGTGGACATGAAGAAGAATTTCTGGTCGAGGGGCGAACCGCCGCATTCACGGCTGACCTCGTTGAAAATACCCCGCGTCGTTCCCTGGATGATCCATTCGGAGGTATAGTGGATACGGGAGGCATAGCCGTCCACCACACCGTCACGGTAGCGCAGCTGCCGCAGGTTGTCTACATATTTCTCGAAGGTGGGCTCGGGATCCTTGGCGGTGAGCGACATGGCCAGGCACATCTCCACGAAGAGGATGCAGTCGGTTTCGCGCGTGTTGACCGTCAGGCGCTCGGGTTCGATCTCCAGGGTACCGGCCACATAGGGCGTGCCCAGGAAATGCTTGGCCACCTTGATGACCAGCTCGCTCATGGGCCGGTCGCGGTCAGGTGCCAGAAGGGTCATGACTTCGTTGAAGTTCTCCACGTCTTTCTGCGTGAATCGCGCGTCGCCCTTTTCAAAGGCGGCAGCGCTGAAAACGAGCCCGAACAGGGCGGTCAGGAGTATTGCGGTGCGTTTCATATTCAAAAAAAGGCAAGCCGATAAGCCGAATTCTGTACCCTTGCGGGCTTCTGTCATTTATCTGATGCAGCCTACCCCTCGGCTTGGGCGAGCAGCCCTCAGGCGCCGATATATTTGGCCTTGCAGCCCTCCGGTGCGTACCCCGCGTACGTCGCCGCACACGGTCGTGGGCTCTTGCCCCACGTTTTCACCCTTGCCGGCCCCGGAACAAGTCCGGGCTAAACCAGCGGTTGTTTTCTGTTACGCGCTCCATAAGCTTTCACCTATCTGTGCTTTCCACAGGGAGGCGCTCTGTGCTGTCCGGACTTTCCTCACCGCTCATCGCGGCGCGACAGAATGGCTTGCCGGATGCAAAGGTACAAGAAAAATGGTTTGTACTGATTTTTTTTGTAGCTTTGTAACCCGTTAAAGAACTTAACGGACTATGAAAATCGGCTTCGACAACGACAAGTATCTGAAGATCCAGTCAGAGCACATCAAGGAACGCATCGCACTTTTCGGGGACAAACTTTACATGGAATTCGGCGGCAAATTGTTCGACGATTTCCACGCCAGCCGCGTCCTTCCCGGCTTCGAACCGGACTCCAAGCTCAAGATGCTCATGCAACTGCGTGACGTCGCCGAAATCATCATCGTCGTCTCGGCCATCGACATCGAGAAAAACAAGGTCCGCAACGACCTGGGCATCACCTATGACGTAGATGTCCTGCGCCTGCGCGAAGAATTCGAGAGCCGCAACCTCAGCGTCAATTCGGTGGTCATCACCCACTACAACGGCCAGTCCAGTGCCAGTGCTTTCCGGAACCGGCTGGAGAGACTGGGTATCAAGGCATACTACCATTATATTATCGAAGGATATCCGACCAATGTCGACCTCATCGCATCGGACGAAGGCTTCGGAAAGAACGATTATGTGGAAACCACACGTCCCCTGGTCGTCGTGACGGCTCCGGGTCCGGGCAGCGGCAAGATGGCTGTCTGCCTGAGCCAGCTCTATAACGAGCGCAAGCGCGGCATCAAGGCGGGCTATGCGAAGTTCGAGACCTTCCCGATCTGGAACCTTCCCCTGAAGCATCCCGTGAACATCGCCTACGAGGCTGCCACCGCCGACCTCGACGACGTGAACATGATCGACCCGTTCCAGGTCGAAGCATACGGCAAGATCGCCGTCAATTACAACCGTGACATCGAGATATTCCCCGTGCTGGATGCCCTCTTTACCCAGATTTACGGCAAGAATCCCTATAAGTCGCCCACTGACATGGGTGTCAACATGGTGGGCTTCTGCATCAGCGACGATGATGTCTGCCGCGAAGCCGCCAACAACGAGATCATCCGGCGCTACTATACCGGCCTCTGCAATCTGGCCGAGGGCGAGGAGAACGAAGAGGAGGTCAACAAGCTGACACTGCTGCTCAAGCAGGCCAACCTGGCTACGGAATACCGTCGCGTCACGGTCGCAGCCAAGCAGAAACAGGAAAGCACGGACGAATACGCCGCTGCCATGGAACTTCCCGACGGCACGGTCGTCACCGCCAAGCAGAGCTCCCTCCTGGGCCCGAGCGCGGCACTGATTTTGAACGCACTCAAGCACCTGGCCGGCATCCCGCATCCGGTCAAGCTGATTCCCGCAGAGATGATCGAACCTATCCAGAAGACCAAGGTGTCGTACCTTCATGGACGCAATCCCCGCCTGCACACCGACGAAGTGCTGGTGGCCATCTCCATGCTGAGCCTTTCTGACGAGAACTGCCGCCGGGCCATCGACTGCCTGCCGCAACTCGCCGGCTGTCAGGTGCACTGCACCGTCATGCTTACCGAGGTGGACCGTAAGGTCTTCAAGAAACTGGGGGTAGGGCTCACCTGCGAACCGGTGAAGAAGACCAGTAGCAATTTCCGCAAATATTCCATGCTATAGACCGACCGCATGAAAACGCTCCTTCGCAACGCCGCCATCTTCTGTTGCCTGCTCGCGCTCTCGTCCTGCAGTGCCAACGGACAGACTGTCAAGACCTACGGCTATAAGGTGGAGGAGGTGTTGCCGCACGATGCGGGATCCTATACCCAGGGTCTCTTCTTCCACGACGGCGTGCTCTATGAATCCGCCGGCCAGTATGGCCAGTCGAGCTTCCGGCAGGTGGATCTAAAGACAGGACGCGTAGAGCGGCGCATGAACTTCGACCGGCGCTACTTCGCGGAAGGTTCCTGCGTGCTGAACGGCAAGCTCTATATATTGACCTGGCGGGAGCAGGAATGCTTTGTTTACGACATCGCCACCTGGGAAAAGCGCGGGTCGTTCCGCTACCGGGGCGAGGGTTGGGGCCTGACGACCGATGGGAAGAGCCTGATCATGAGCGACGGCACGTCGGACATCACCTTCCTGAATCCCGATACCTTCCAACCGGAGCGTACCATCCATGTGACGCTGCGCGGACAGAAGGTGCTATATCTGAACGAGTTGGAATATATCAAGGGGGAGATCTGGGCCAATGTCTACGGCACCGACCAGATCGTACGCATCGACCCGGCTACGGGACAGGTGCGGGCCGTCATTAACCTGCGCGGCATCCTGCCTGCCCAGCAACGGACCTCCGGCACCGACGTGCTCAACGGCATCGCCGTCGATGACCACGGCCATGTTTACGTTACCGGCAAGTACTGGCCGAAAATGTATCGAATAACCTTAGTCGAAAAGAAATAATGAGCAAAGAAAGCCTGATGGCCAGTCTGCGGACTGTTCCAGATTATCCCAAGAAGGGCATCCTGTTCTGGGATGTCACTACGCTTTTCAAGGAACCGAAAGCCTTCAAGGAGGTGGAGGACATCCTGTACGAGGCGTACAAGGACAAGGGTATCACGAAGGTGGCCGGCATCGAGAGCCGCGGCTTCGTGATGGGGGCAGCATTGGCCTCCCGTCTCGGCGCGGGCTTCGTGCTGATCCGCAAACCGGGCAAACTGCCTGCAGAAACGGTGAGCCTGGAATACGAACTGGAATACGGCCGCGACAGGATCGAGATGCATACCGACGCCATCACGCCAGACGACGTAGTGCTGGTCCACGACGACCTGCTGGCGACGGGCGGCACGGCCGGCGCCGCCGTGAAACTGGTGCAGTCATTCCATCCGAAGCAGGTGTATGCCAGCTTTATCATTTACTTGCATGAGTTCGGCAGCATCCGGCGTTTCCCGCCGGAAGTACCTGTGACGGCTGTCCTGGAGTTGGGAGGAAAATAGTTATGCCCCCGATTCTGGACTATTTTTCCAGTCTTGACCTGTATGGCTGGCTGGAGATCTTCGCGATGGTGGCGGGCATCTATTACGTGTATCTGGAAATCCGCAAGACCCGGCTGCTGTGGTATGTCTGCATCGTAACGTCGCTGCTGAACATTTTCGTGTACTGGCACAACAACTACGTGTCCATGACAGCCATCCAGTTCTATTACATCGTGATGGCATTCTACGGTATACATGCTTTCCGGGAGATCAAGGAAGAGGCGATCGAGGAATACGGGGCCGAGCGGAACCCTACGGGACAGAAGGTGGCGATACGACGCTTTGACTGGAAAGTGGGGGCGTGGACGCTGGGCATCGCAGTGCCGGTATACTTTGCGCTCGTGCACATTATCCGCTCCTATGCGATGACACACGGCGGCCTGCTTTATCCGAGCCAGCCCTGGTGGGATGCCTTCATCGCCGTGGGCAGCATGATCGGCACGTTCTTCCTGAGCAAATCCTACATGTGCCAGTGGTACATCTGGCTCGTACTCAACGTGATCTCAGTCGGCGTGTTCATCTATAGCGGCATGTACTGGATTGCCGGGATGTATGTGGTCTACATCATCCTCGCCGTCATCGGACTCCGCAACTGGCGGATCAACGGGGTGTATGTCGATTGAGACATCCCTTCATCGATCTTCACCTGGCCTGCCGAAGCAGGCTTTTTTTCTGCCCTTTTTTCCTTATTTTTATTATTTTTGTAGATTGAATCAATTTCTGATACAGATATGCAACTGATAGCTGACAGCGGCTCGACCAAGGCTTCCTGGCGGGCCATTCACGATGACGGTTCTGTCGTCGAGATGGAGACCGAGGGCATCAACCCCGTCTTCATGAAAGGAGAACAGATTGAACGTATTCTCAATGAGCAGATTGTGCCGATTATTGGCCGGGATGTAGAGTCCGTTTCGTTCTACAGTGCCGGTGCTGTCGGCGGTGAAGCTTCGGCCAAGCTCGAACGCTGCTTCGGCCGCGTGTTCCGCGACGCCAAGCTCGAATGTGTGTCCGACGTCCTGGCTGCCGCCCGGGCGTTGTGCGGTCACAAGCCTGGTATCGCGTGCATTCTGGGCACGGGCTCGAACAGTTGCTTCTACGATGGGGAAGGCGTTGCGCAGAATGTGCGCGCTGGCGGTTTCATCCTGGGCGATGAGGCCAGCGGCGCCTATCTGGGTAAGCGCCTGATTTCCGACTTCATCAAAGGGCTGCTTCCTCCGGCCATCGAGAAGGAACTGATCCGTCGCTACGACCTTGACTATATGACAATCGTACAGCGGGTCTATCGCGAAGAGATGCCGAGCCGTTTCCTGGCGTCGTTCTCTCCGTTCATCAGCGAGTTCAAGAACCACCCGCACATGGCCAACCTCCTGAAGAACAGCTTCGAGGAATTCCTGCGCAGGAACATCATCCATTACGACTACAAGAAGTATCCGATCAATTTCGTCGGATCGGTTGCTTATTATTACAAAGACATCCTGGAAAAGGTGGTCAATGCCGCCGGTATGCGAATGGGCGTCGTCATTCAGCGCCCGATCGACGGCCTCGTAGAGTATCACAAGAATACGAAGTAGCTTCTTCGCTCAGAATGACAAAGAATATGAAAGTGACTGAACAGAGTTCGAATTATTCGAACCTCGACCAGATGAGCACGCGGGAGCTGCTCGAAAACATGAACCGAGAGGACCGACATGTTCCCGAAGTCGTCGCCGAGTGCATCCCGCAGATTGAGAAACTCGTGGACGGTATTGTCGACCGCATGCGCCGCAACGGCCGCGTCTTCTACATGGGTGCCGGCACCAGCGGCCGCCTCGGCATCCTCGATGCTTCGGAAATCCCGCCGACGTACGGCGCTCCCTATGACCTGTTCATCGGCTTGATGGCTGGTGGTGACAGTGCCATCCGCCGCGCTGCAGAAGGAGCCGAAGACAACAAGGAGCAGGGCTGGAAGGATATCGAGCCGTATCGCCCGACCAAGGACGACATCGTCATCGGTATCGCCGCTTCCGGTACGACCCCTTACGTGATCGGTGCTATTGAAGAAGCCCGCAAGCGGGGCCTGCTCACCGGCTGCATCACCTGCAACCCCGACGCGCCGGTTGCCGCCGTTGCCGAGATTCCCATCGTAGCCGTCGTGGGGCCTGAGTTCGTAACGGGCAGCACCCGCATGAAGTCGGGCACCGCCCAGAAACTCATCCTCAACATGATCTCCACCTCCACGATGATCCGCATGGGCCATGTGAAGGGCAACAAGATGGTCGACATGCAGCTCACCAACAAGAAACTGGTGGACCGCGGCACCAAGATGATCATGGACGAGACCGGTATCGAAGACTATGGCGAAGCCAAGGCCATGCTGCTGAAGTATGGTTCCGTACGTAACGCTGTCGATACCTATTTCGCAGAAAATCCCGACAAGCGCAAGTAGGCGCCATCTGCCGATGTTCCGCCGGAACTATTCCTCCGCACTGCTCGAAGAGGCTGTCGACCAGCTGGCGTCGCTGCCCGGGGTCGGTCGCCGGACCGCCTTGCGGCTCGCTTTGCATCTGCTTGGACAGCCTCGCGAGAACGTGGAGCAGCTTTCCGGTGCGCTGGTCCGCTTGCGGCAGGATGTCCGCCACTGTCCCGTTTGCGGCATGATCTCCGACGACGGCATTTGTCCCGTGTGCGGCGACAGCCGCCGTGACCCGACGGTGGTGTGCGTGGTGGAGAGTCTCCGCGATGTGCTCAGCATCGAGAATACCGGACAGTACCACGGACTGTATCATATCCTGGGCGGCATTATTTCGCCCATCGACGGGGTTGGCCCCGGCGACCTCCGCATCCGCGAGCTGGGCGAACGCCTGGAACGCGGCGGCATCAATGAAGTGGTGATGGCCCTGAGCACCAGTATGGAAGGGGAGACCACCGCCTATTATCTATACAAGCAGATCGCGCGTTATCCCGTGAACGTCACTGCCATCGCCCGTGGCGTGGGTTTCGGCGACGACCTGGAATATACCGACGAGCTGACCCTCGGCCGCTCGATCGCCAACCGACAACCTTTTAAACCTTGAACTTAACCTGATGCGACACGATTTTCCCTTTGTCTGGTTCCTCGTGGCGTTTGCCGCCTATACCGTGCTGCTGTTCCTGATCTCCTGGATCACGGCGCGCAAGGCCGGCTCAAGCTCCTTCTTCTCCGGCGACAAGAAAGCCCCGTGGCCCGTAGTGGCCTACGGCATGATCGGCGCCTCCATTTCGGGTGTCACCTTCATTTCCGTGCCGGGCAACGTCTGGGTCCAGAACTTCTTCTACATGCCGCTGGTCCTCGGCTTCGTGGGCGGCTACATCGTCATAGCCAAGGTGCTGCTGCCGCTCTACTACAAGATGAACCTTACCTCGATCTACACCTACCTGGGGGAGCGCTTCGGCCCGAAATCCCACAAGACCGGCACCACCGTTTTCATGGTGTCGCGCATCCTGGGAGCCGCCGTGCGCGTGTTCGTGGTCATCGTGGTCTTCTTCGCCTTCATGCCGCGCAGCATGGTGGAGAGTTCTTCGCCGCTGCTGGTGTTTGCGCTCATCACGCTGGTGTTCCTGGTCCTGCTCTACCTCTATACTTACAGGGGTGGGGTGAAGACCATCATCTGGACCGACGTGCTGCAGACCACTTTCATGCTGCTGGCCGTGGGCCTGACCATTTTCTACATCTGCAAGAACATGGGCTGGAGCTTCGGTCAGATGTTCTCCGTGGTCGGATCGACGGTCAATGAGAATGCCGGTGCGGTGGGTTACGGCCACACCTTCACCAGCTGGTTCGACTGGGATTGGAGCCACGGAACGAACGCCATCAAACAGTTCGTGGCGGGTATCTTCGTGACCATCGCCATGACGGGACTCGATCAGGCCATGATGCAGAAAAACCTGGCCTGCAAGGATATCAAAGCGGCCCAGAAGAATATGTATACCACCTCCATCATCATCGTGGTGGCCAACTTCTTCTTCGTGCTGATGGGCGCGCTGCTTTGCGTGTATGCGCAGCATCTGGGCGGTTTCGAGGCCTTGGGCATTGACAAGACCGACGAACTCTTCCCGACCATCGCCAGCCAGTATTTCGGCGTGTGGGCGGGCGTGTTCTTCCTCATCGGCCTGATTTCAGCTTCCTATCCGAGCGCCGGCGCGGCCATGACCTCCCTGACCACCAGTTTCTGCGTGGACTACCTGGATTTCAACGGTCGCAAAGACTTGGATGACGCCCGCAAGGAGCGCATCCGCAAGGTCGTGCATGCCGGCGTGGCGGCGCTCTTCCTGATCATCATCGTGGTGCTGTTCATCGTCAGCAGCGACGCGGTGGTCAACCTGGTCTACAAACTGGCCTCATATACCTATGGTCCGCTGCTGGGTATGTTCTTCTTCGGCATCCTGACGAAGGTCAAGGTCCGTGACGGTGCCACGCCGTGGATCGCCGTGGCGGCACCTGTGCTCTGCCTGGTGTTCAATCTGGTGAGCAAGCGCTTCTGGGGCTTCGACCTGGGATTCACCCTGCTGATCGTCAACGGCCTGCTGACTTTCTTCGGTATGTGGCTATTCCGGGTGAGGAAGAGTGATAATTAAGAAAATAATTCCTACCTTTGCAGGATATGGTAAGAATTGCAGCGATCAACTATCTGAATACGATCCCGTTCCTGTACGGGCTGGAGGCCAGGATGGCCCCCGGGGAGATCGTCATGCAAAACTGCACTCCTGCCGTTGCAGCGTTACTGTTGAGGGAAAACAAAGCCGACGTCAGCATCATGCCCGTGGGCGCATTGACTGACCTCCAGGACCCGCACATCATCTCCGACTTCTGCATCGGCGCGACCGGTCCCGTAGCCAGCGTGCTGGTGGTTTCCGGCCGTCCGATCGAGGAAGTGGGGGAGATCCTGCTCGACGTGGACAGCCGCACTTCCGTGCTCCTGACCCGTTACCTGTGCCGCGAGAAATGGCACATCAACCCGAAGTTCACGCCTTTTGACTTCACGCGCGACGAGCTGCAGCCCGACCGCTGCTACCTGCTTATCGGCGACAAGGCCCTTGCCTGGGGCGGCGGCTTCCGCTACCGCTACGACCTGGCCTCCGAATGGATCGCCCTTAAAGGGCTGCCGTTCGTGTTCGCGTGCTGGACGGCCAACAAGCCGCTGGACATGGGTTTCATCCACTCGTTCAACCAGGCTCTCGAGTATGGCATCTGCCATATCCCCGAGGCCGTAGAAAAGTACAATCATCAGTTTCCCAGGGAGTATGCCTACAAATATCTGCGGGACAACATCTCCTTCACGCTCGACAGCGAGAAACGCGCCGGCCTGTCTGAATTCCGACGCGTGGCCCTGGAGAAACTGACCCCTCGAGAATGTGTGTTGTAGGGCCCTACGCGGGCGGTTCACGGAATCGCAACACACTTAAACTTGAGGAACATGATCAAAATCTTTTATAATGTCAATGGACAGGCAGAGGTCTCGGAGCGCATCGAGACCCTGAAGACCATTACCATGGAAGATGCGCTCTGGCTGGATCTTTTCAGCCCTACGGGCGAGGAGAAACGCGCCGTGGAAATCTTCCTCCACACCACGCTGCAAAGTCGCGCGCAGGCGGAAGAGATCGAGAGTTCATCCCGTTACTCCGAGACGGTCGACGCCATCTTCGCCAATACGAACTTCCTGATTCCGAGTGCGGAGAACTACACGATGGAGTCGGTTTCCTTCGTGTTGACCGGCCATACCATCACCTCGATCCGGCAGGTGCCTTTGCGCAGCTTCACCGATATCCAGCGACGTATCCTCTTCAATTCGAGGCTCTATCCCACGGGATTCCATGTATTGGTGGGTATCCTGGAGAACCGTATCGACCTGGATGCGGATATGATCGAGCTCATGTCGAAGGAAATTGGACAATACAGCAAGCGGGTGAGCCTGGGTGAGGATGTGAACGAGGAATTCCTCCTGGATATCAACCAATTGCAGGAGAACACCATGTTGGTCCGTGAGAACATCGTCGACAAGCAGCGCATGATCTCGAGCATCCTGCGCTCCGACAAGACGCCCGACGTGATCAACGGCAAGCTCGGCGTGCTGCTCAAAGACATCACGTCGCTCATCAACCATACCGATTTCAGTTTCGAGCGTCTGGAGTACCTGCAGAATACGGTCCTCGGTCTGATCGACCTGGAACAGAACAAGATCATGAAGATCTTCACGATGGTGTCCCTGCTGCTGATGCCGCCGACGCTGATAGCCAGTATCTACGGCATGAACATCCAGTTGCCGCTGGTGGGAGGCGTATGGGACATGTTCATCGTCCTGGGCGCGATGCTGCTGATCGTCCTGCTCGTCTTCCTGTTCTTCCGGCGGAAAAAAATGATGTAAGCCATGAAAAAGCCCGGATTGTTCTTGTCGCTGGTGCCTGTGCTGACGCTCATCGCCCTGCTGATCATCGGTGTCAGCATCTTTGGCGACGAGCTGACGAGCGGGCCTTCGCAGGTAGCGCTCTTCGGGTCGGCCGTAGTGACCGCGCTTATCGGTATGTTCGTACTGAAGGTGCCCTGGGTCCGATTTGAAGAGGCTGTCGGCGACAATCTCAAATCGACTTCGTCGGCTATCATCATCCTGCTGTCCATCGGTGCGCTGACGGCCACCTGGATGCTTTCCGGCATCGTCCCTACGATGATCTGGTACGGTCTGAAGCTCATCCATCCCCGCATCTTCATCGTGCTGACCTTTCTGCTGTGCGCCATTGTTTCGATGCTGGCGGGCAGTTCCTGGACTACGGTCGGCACCGTCGGTGTCGCCATGTTCGGGGCAGGGACTTTCATCGGCATCCCATCCGGCTGGCTGGCCGGTGCCATCATCTCCGGTGCATATCTGGGCGACAAGGTGTCCCCGTTGAGCGACACTACCAACCTGTCTGCATCCATGGCTGGCGTGAATCTCTACACGCACGTGCGCTATACGTTCCTGACCACCATCCCGGCGCTGATCATATGCCTGGTCGTCTATGGCGTGGTGGGCTTCATAGTACCGGTGTCCTCGGCGCTGGAAATCGACCAGCAGCTGGCAGTCCTGCATCAAACCTTCCACCTCTCTCCCTGGTTCCTGTTGGTGCCAGGCTTGACAATCTATCTGATTTTCAAGAAGGTGCCTGCCGTGGTTACGCTTTTCCTGTCGGCGCTGGCGGGTGGCTTGCTGGCCTATTTCGCCCAGCCGCAGATCATCGACCAGATCATGGGGCCGGAAGCGACCGGTTACCGCCGGCTCTTCGGCTCGCTCTTCCAGATGATGTCGACCGACGTGTCCATCGATACGGGTGATCCGCTGATCTCGCGCCTGGCTTCGACCAGCGGCATGTCGGGGATGGTCAATACGGTATGGATCATCTTGTCGGTCATGCTGTTCGGCGGCTGCCTCTCGGCCTGCGGAATGGTGGAGCGCATCACGCTCGCTGTCATATCCCGCGTACACAGTACCGGCGGGCTGGTGACAGCTACGGTGCTGAGCTGTATCTTCTGCAACCTTACCTTGTCCGACCAGTTCATGTCTATCCTTCTGCCGGGCAACATGTACAGGGACGTGTACAAACGCTTCGGGCTGGCACCCGAGGTGCTGAGCCGAACCCTGGAAGACTCCGGCACGGTGAGTTCCGTGCTGGTTCCCTGGAATACTTGTGCCGTGGTGCAGTCCAGCGTGCTGGGTGTGGCTACGATGGCATATTTTCCCTTCGCGGTCTTCTGCTTCATCACGCCGCTGATCGCCATTATCTTTGCATTTACGAATTTCCGGATCCATCGGATTCCGATTACTGAATCATGAAACGATTTATCCTTGTCCTGACGTTGCTGGCATTCTGTGTCGTGCCGTCCCTGGCAGACCCGGTCGATTTGTACCGTGCCGGGGAGACCGCCCGCGCTTTCTTCCAGAATGACCGCAACGTGGCTTTGCGCATGGCTTCCTTGCAGCAGGTGCCCCGTGCCGCCGCTCCGTTGACCAAGGCGGCGGAGGAGCGGCCTCCTTTCTACATCTTTAACCGTGCCGGCGGCGGTTTCGTCATTGTGGCGGCAGATGATGCCTGCAATCCCATCCTGGCCTATTCCTTCACGCATCCTTTCGGCGTGGGTCACGACATGCCGGAGGGTTTGAAGGCATGGCTCGATGACCTGGCCATGGAAGTGGAGTGGGGCCGTTCGGCCTCGGCGGCAGAACGACAGGCCGGCCAGCGGAAATGGGAAGCCGTGTTCACCCAGACCAAGGCAGGAGATGGTTATTTGCCGGAAGTCCATTACGAGACGCCGACCTGGGGGCAGGATGCTCCTTTCAACGACCTGGCGCCTACGATTGGCGGAGTCAAGTCGGCCGCTGGCTGCGTGCCCCTCGCCATGAGCATGCTGGCGCGGTTTTTCCGCTATCCGGCCGCCGGAAAAGGAACTATACCCGATTACACATATACCTCCGAGTCCGGTACCAGCATCACGATTCCCGGCCATACGTTGGGGAAGGCCTATGAATGGGATAAGATGCGCATGGATTATTCCAAATCCTATACTGCGGATGAAGCGGCTGCCGTCGCACAGCTGGTCTATGACTGTGGTGTGATGACGCAGGCGGAATATGGCGACGAAACCGCTTCGAACATCTTCCTCATGTCTCGCAAAGCCATTGATTTCCTGGGTTATGACCCGGGTGCAACGGGATATTACCGTAACTATTATTCGGATGAGGAATGGCTCGACATGCTCAAGAAAGAACTGCAGGAACAGCCTGTTCTCTATTCGGCACGGCGCGATGCGGCTTCGGGACACGCATTCCTGATTGACGGATACGATTCACAGGGCTTCCTCAGCGTGAACTGGGGCTGGAATGGCAACAGCAACGGTTATTATGCGCTCTCTGCTTTCGCGCCGACGGATTCACCCTATCGATATCCTCTCCAGCATGCTGCCATATTCGGCTTAAAGCCTGATGCGGGTGGTACCCCGGTTGAATACCTCTACCTGTACAGCGGTATTTCTTCTTCCGGTGAATCCTTCAAGGGGCTGGAGAATTTGGACGAGATCGTTCCCCGGCGTACCTTCCTGATGAATTTCGGGGGTATCTGCAACGGCAGTAATACCGCTTTCGACGGGTCCGTTGCCCTTGCCTTGACGGATGCCGAAGGGAACATCAAGGATTTCGTGTGCTCACCACTGGAATATCCTGCCACGCAGCCGCGCGCATGGCGCGGATTCCTGAACGTCAGTTGCGTGATGAACGCCTTCCCGGTCGAAGGCGATGTAATCCGTGGATTCTACCGCCGTTCGACCTGGGCGGAAGACGACTGGCGTCCCTTGTTATATGATCGGACCGACGGTACGGTGGGAGAGATTCCTGTTTATGACAACCAGGCGCTGGCGGAAGCGACGACATTCAGTTATAACAAGGACACGCAATTGGTTACGATCGAGACCAAGGACCGGGTGGACTGGAGCCTGAAGTCCTCCTCCGGTACGGCTGTGACCGATGGCGTCTCCTATTCCGGCGTCAGGATGTCCATCAATACCCAATCGCTGAAGGGAAGCTATACGCTGACGCTCCGGCGCGGCGGTGAACAATGTATCTTAACACTCAAATTCTGACGGCCATGAAGAAACATATCCTGCTGTTGCTTGTTTTTACCGCCTTTATCGCCTCCTGCGAGAAAGAAGAGCCGGAACTGATGCTCAGCGCCACCCAGGCTTCGGTGTTGGCGGAAGGTGAGACCGTGACCGTCAGCGTGACCAGCAATTATCCGTGGTCTGCATCTGCTGGTGCGAACTGGATTACAGTGAGTCCGCTGTCCGGCAATCCGGGTACCACGAACGTCACCATGCGGGTGGAGAAGAATACGGAACACACCAGCCGCATCGCATCGGTGTCCTTCACCTGTGAAAGCGTGAAGCGGTCCTTTTCTGTGTCGCAGTCACAGCCGCTGTTCCAGCAGCTGACCATTGTCCATAAGGCAACGACCTTCACCGTTCCTTCCATCATTGGAAATGGAATGAAGGCTCTCGTGGATTTTGGGGAAGGGGAGAAGAAGGATTATGAGAATGGACTGACCTGGACGTATTCCGCCTCCGGCACGCATCGCGTGGTGATAGAATGTGCCGGCGGCCGTTCCTTTGCGATGGAAACTGTCGCCGGCGTATCTGAAATCGATTTGTCCAGCTTTTAACGGAAGAAGCGGGCGATCTCGCCGATGAGGCAGTTGATCTGGTCCTGCGTTTCCAATGTCTCGACCGGGAATCCCAGGATGACGGTTTTGTAAGCTCCCTGGAATGCCACACCGGCCGAGATGTTGTTTTCTGCGTACCGGAAGATCGTACAGGCGCCGTCACCCACCGGGTTGATGCCATCGGGCGACTCCACGGCATAGAGGTTCTCGTTCAGTGTCTGGTTGAAGATGTAACGGCTGTCGCGGGTCAGGCCGCAGGGATTCTGTTCACCCCGCACTTCGCCTTTCACGGCGGCACCGTTGGTCATCCAGCGGTAGTGGAGCACTTCCCGTGCGAATTGTCTGGCGGGCTCGAAATAGTCGGCCTTCAAGGTTGAATCAATGGGGAAGTCATAGATGGGCTCCCACAGGTCCGAACCGATATATGCGCCTGAGACCAGGATGTTGCCGCCTACGCGGGTAAAGTCGTCAATCTGTTCGCGCAATCCCTTCGGGAAGACTTCATAGCGCAGGTTGCCCAGATCCTTCCGCCCGATCAGGGTGGTCACCTGCTCGCCGCAGATAACGTCGGCCATGGTATATCGGTTCATGGCGATGCGCTTCCGCTCGATGGCACCGCGGCTGGCCGAGACGAAATTGCATCCCGCTTCCATCCATGCGCGACCGTGGGTGTAGGGGTAGTCGAAAGTATTGCCCGCAATGGCTTTCGTCTCATAGTCGCTGTCGGAGGCGCCGAAACCGGCACTGTCGTCGTCCATCCAGGGAATGTGGCGGCGGAATTCGTGCTGGTTGCCGATGTAGGAAATGTCATAGACATAGGGCACGCCACCGTCTCTCCGGTTCAGGAAACCGGCATAGGAAGAGTCGGCGGTGGCAAAGCTCACGGGTGCGCTCACGCGATCGAAGTTGTTGACGATCAGTACGGTAGGCGCTGTGTCATTCATTACGCCCACGGAGAGTATCTCGCTGGGGAAGCTCTCGCCGCCGGTGTTGGTAGCCGTGACGCGGAAGCTGTAGATATGCCCGGGCTGAAGCGCTATCTCGGCATGGGGTTCGTCGAGCTGCATGCCGTTGTTGAAACCGCCGTTGTCAATACGGGTGTAAAGGATGTAGCCGTTGGGGTAGGCGGTCGGTTCCAGCGGATCCTGGACCGGTTCCCAGGAAAGGACTGCATTGCCTTCCGGACTGAGGTGCACTTCAAAGCCTGTCACGGGCAGCGGCTGCACGGTGTATTCGAAATCGTTGATGTAAGCCAGGAACTTCAGCATGCCCTTGTAGATGGCACGTGAAACGGTGAACCGGAAGTTGGGATCGAGGCCGTAGCGCATGTCGGCGAGGTTCTGGTGGGAGAGGAGCTCGAGCAGCATGCCGGGTACCTCGGGCATCCGGCTTTCCGCATAGGAGCGGTCCCAAAGCTGGCGCCGGTTCCAGATGGGCTCGTACAGGGCGCGGATATCGCTGACGATCTGGGTCTGTACGATGTCGGTATAATCGCGGCCGATGGAACGGTTTTCTCCGTTGGGGTAGTTCTCGTCATCATTCGACAGGCGGGTGTAGATGGCCAGCGTGCCGATGATCGAGTCGTTGAGGGTGGTGCCGGCATCGGTGTGGAACGCGAACGAGAGGTCCAAGGGTACATGGTAGCCTTTCCGGTCGGGTTTCAGGTAGGATCCGTCGGAGAGGGTGTTGACCCACATGCCGCGCGACATATAGTCGTCGTTATAGTCTGTGGTACCGCGGTTGCGGGAATAGATGGTGTCGTTGAAACCGGCCCACTGCAGCCAGTAGCGGGATCCTTCGGTAAAGCGGGGATAGCCCGAAACGATGGGTTCGAAGTCATAGGCCCCTTCCTTGGTTTCCAACGGCTCACGGGCCATATTGCCCATGCCGCCGCCGAATTTCACGGCATCAGCCGTCACGACGCCTTCGCCCTGGTTGCTCAGGAAAACGCCCTGGCCTTCGTGCCGGCCCTTGTCGAAGCCGAAGCGGCCCAGATAGATCCAGGTGCCGCCGCCCATCTGCTGGTTCACGCTGAAACGCGTGATGCCGCCTTTGTGGCGGACTTCATACTGCGCGGCGTCGGTACTTCCCTCTACGGTCTGGTAGGACACGTAGACGCCGTATTCGCCGTCAGCGGGGATGTTGGGAATCCAGCTGGCGAAGCGGTTTCCTTCAGCATGAGCGGTGGTCATGCGCGCTGTACCCATCTTGAAGGGGTTCTCCAAGTAGAGATAGGAGGCCTTGGGGTTCGCAAAGCCGGTATCGGGCGCGGCACTCCAGGTGCCGTTCTCAGTATAGCCGGTAGCGGGGTCATCGTTGTCGACGATGACTTCGTGGATGTTCCAGTCGCGTTCGCGCGGCAGCATCACCACGGCGCCGGCATTTTCCAGCATCGGTACGAGGAAGGGAACCACGTAACTCTGCGTATAGAGGTCCTCGACGGTTTCGAAGATCCGCGCGCGCTGCCACTCCCAGCGGGCCAGCGACTGTTCGTAGTACCAGCCGTGGCTCTGCCAGAGAGCGATGTGGCGGCGCTGCAAGCCCTTTGTAGGATGGTTGGGCGAAGAGGTGCGGGTTACCAGCGGCGCAGACATCTTCTCATGGAACTGGCCGGCAAACTGCTGGTGCTGCTGCACGGCGTTGCGGTCCCGTTTTTCGGTGAAGTAGCGGCTCTTGTAAAACTCGACAGGCTTGCCGTCAGCGTAGAGCACGAATTTCTTCTTGTACTGATTGTACTTCTTGGGCATGGTCTCGCGCACGATGGCGTAGAGGTCCCGGATTTCCTGCTCGCGCAGGGGATAGTCCACGAGTCCGCGGCTGAGGTTCAGGCGCAAGGTGCCGTCTTTCTGCACGATGGCCCGTTCAACGGATACGGAACTCCGGACGGTGGTCTTCTCCGTGAGGTAATGGGTGATGGAATCGGCCATAGGAACAAGGTCCTTGTCCCTCGTGGCGGCATGTACCGTCGCGGGTTGGAGAATGGCCAGCAGGATGAATGAAATCAGGATTGGGAAAAAGCGTTTCATCGGCAGGAGCTTTATCCGACAAATTTACGTATATTTGTAAAAACCTCCATACCCCCGAGTAGTAAGATATGAACAAATTATCCCTTGCAAATCTTCCGACCCGCATCCAGCACATGCCGCGCTGGTCGGCCGAATGTGGTAAGAACATCTATGTCAAGCGCGACGACCAGACAGGCAGCGAATGGTCGGGCAACAAGATCCGCAAACTCGAATTCGCCGTGAAGGAGGCCCTTGACCAGGGCTGCAACCTGCTGATCACCTGCGGTGGCATCCAGTCGAATCATTGCCGGGCTACCGTGGCTGTCGCCACGCGCCTGGGCATGCGCTCCGCCGTTTTGCTGCGTATCAGCGAAGAGCCGCCGCTCGATGGCAACTATTTCCTCGACCGGCTGATGGGTGCCGACGTTCGTTTCTGCAATCGCGACGAGTATCGCGACCATCGGGCAGAGATCATGCAGGAGATGGCTGACGGTTATGCGGCAAAAGGTTTCAAACCGTATGTCATACCGGAGGGGGCGTCTTTCGGCATCGGTACGCTGGGCTACTATCACGCCATGAAGGAAATCGTGGCGCAGGAGCGTGAAATGGGCATATCCTTCGACACGGTGGTCGTGGCTACCGGTTCCGGCGGTACGCTGGCCGGGCTGCAGCTATCCAACCTGGTCAACGGTTACGGCAAGCGGGTTATCGGTGTTTGTGTTTGTGATGATTCTGCTTATTTCCAGAAAATTGCGGCAAGTATCTCTACAGATGCTTTACATTATTTGGTGGCACAGGGGGAACTGTCTCAAGATCGCGCCGACCGCATCGCCGCATCCCTTAAACCGACGGATTTCGAGTTTTTCGAGGAATATGTCGGCATCGGCTATGCCTTGAGCCGGCCCGAAGAATTGGAACACATTGCGCGTCTGGCCCGGATGGAGGCGACGGTCTTCGACCCTGTCTACACGGGCAAGGCCACCTACGGCATGGTCAACGAACTGCGGCCCGGCGGCCGTCTCCGTACCTCCGAAAACATCCTCTTCATCCACACAGGCGGCCTCTTCGGCCTCTTCCCGGTATCGAGGAACTTTCAGCTGTAATCTATTTCTTGCGGGCAACGATCCCGATGATGATCATGATGAGAAGGCCGATGGTGATGCCGATCAGGTTGGCGTTGAGGTCGGCCGGGTCGGTGTGACGGGTAGGGTTGATGTGGCTCTGCTGGGTCTCAAAGACGATGGCGATGAGGTTGGCCGCTAGCGTGGTCCAGCAAAGGGTGCGCCACCATGACCGGTTATGGAAAGCGATGGTGCCGAGGATCGGGAAGGGGAGGAACATCGTAAAGTGCACACACTTGTCGATGGGAATCCCGAGCAGGGTGCGGGGCATGTCCTGATCGGGTTTGAAGTTGCCGAAGCAGAGCCAGGCGACGGCGGCTATGTAGAGCAGGAAGGTGACGATCCAGCAGATGCGGGCAGTCTGTTTCACGATTTTCTGCGGTTTTTGCGCTGGAGCGTCTGGAAATCGCTCTCAGCCTTGATTTTATCGATGATGGTCGTAACGACCTGATAGATTTCTTCGCCGATGCGGTAGTCGGCCTTGCAGATGAAGTTGACGCGGTTCTGTCGCAGGAGTTTGCGGGCGGTTTCGGTCTGCCGGTGGTTTTCGGGATCGTACACGGCAATGGAATTGCCGCCGAACATCTTGACGATCTTCATGCAGGGGATGTCGGTGCTGCCGTCTCCGAAATAGATCATGTGGCTGAAGGGGATCGGCTTTTCGTCTTCTTTCTGGCTCTCATTGACTTTCGTGTTGTCGCTGATGTCCATGATGCCTTTGGCGATCTTGAAGAGGAACTGGGTCTTGCCGGTGTAGTCCACAGCTACGGCAGGCCAGACGGCGACGCCGTTTTCATCGTACCAGAAGGAGCAGGCGAATATCTTCTTGAATTCGTGGGCGATGGGGGTGCCCTCGATGAGCTCGGTCTGGCCGGAGGAGTTGATATAGTGTTCCACAGTCACGCCGTGGCTGCGGCCGTATTCGTTGATGAGACGGAACCAGTGGCGGACGCCTTCGTGGAGCTGGATGTGCTTGCCGAAAGAGACGAAGGAGTCGCGGGTCAGGGAAATACCTTTCTTCCTGGCTTCGTCGATCATGAGTTTCATGTACGACAGGATGCTGCTGACTTCCTGTCCATCTGGCACGGCGTTGCTCTGGGCCCAGAATTCTTCGGGCGTTTTCCCGATGGCCTGGATGAACCCGAATTCCTGCATGTTCCCGGGAGACAGGGTCCCGTCGAAATCATAAATCAGCGCTACGGTGGGTTGTTTTTTCATGACGCGCAAAGGTAATCAATAATTCCTTATGTCAACCTTAAAATGCCTTCGGCAAGCAAGCCAGCAGGTCTTTCCGCAGCGTTGTGGCATCTTTGAAATGAAGGCCGGAAAGGCCCGCGGTCCGGGCGCCCTCCACATTGGGATACGTGTCGTCGATGAAAATCGATTCATCGGCCTTGAGTCCGTATTTGTCGAGCAGGCAGCGGAAGATCGCCGCATCCGGTTTCAGGAGCCGCACATCGCCCGATACGACCTTGCCGTCAAGCAGCGCAAACACCGGATAGTTCTTCTCAATCTGGTAGAAAGTCTCTGAAGACCAGTTGGTCAGGCCGTAGACGCCATAACCCGCAGCCTTCAGGTCGGCCACCAGTTCATACATGCCTGGAAGCGCACTTCCCATCATCTTCGTCCATTGATCCCAATACACATCGATTTCCCGGGACCATTCCGGAAACACCGCCTTCAATTCGGCAATGCCCTCGGCGAAAGGCTTCCCGCCGTCGAACTGGCGGTTCCACTCGTTGGTGCAGATGTGGTCCAGGAACCATGTGGCCTTGTCCGCATCGCCGAAATAGCTGTCATACAGATAGTGGGGATTCCAGTCCACGAGGACGGCTCCGAAGTCGAAGATGATGTTCCGAATCATGGGGATTTAGGTTGGTATCTGCGCGCAAAGATAAGCCAAAAATCGTATATTTGCAGTATGCAACCCCATCCGATATCTGACGCCGCTTCGTACGAGAGCATCCTGGTCGGTGCCGTCAAGGCAGGCTTTCCGTCGCCGGCGGAAGAGCTGCGCGAAAGGCTCGACCTTGTGAAACTTTTGGTCAAGCACTCCGCCTCCACCTTTTTCTTTCAAGTGGACGGTGTGTCGATGGTCGATGCCGACATGGACGAGGGGGACATCCTCATCGTCGACAAGGCGCTGGAGCCCTACAACGATTGCAAGGCCGTCTGTTTCATTGACGGGGAGTTCACGGTCAAACGCGTGTCCATGGATGGATCCGGTGCGCGGCTGTTGCCCTGCAACGAGCATAATACCAAGTTCAAGCCCATCCCGGTCGGTCCCGACAACGATTTCGTCATCTGGGGCGTTGTGACCTATATCATCAAGAAAGCTTAGTTGCCCGCCATGTTCGCCCTGGCCGACTGCAACAATTTCTTCGCTTCGTGCGAACGTGTATTCCGTCCCGACCTGGAAGGAAAGCCTATCATCGTGCTGAGCAACAACGACGGCTGTGCCGTAGCACGGAGCAACGAGGCCAAGGCGCTGGGTATCCCGATGGGGGCCCCTTATTTCAAAATCCGCGACATCGTGGAGAAGAACCATGTGACGGTGTTTTCCTCGAATTATGCGTTGTACGGCGATATGTCGCACCGGGTGCAGGAGGTGCTGCGCACCTTCGCCCCTTCGGTCGAACAATATTCCATCGACGAATCATTCCTGGACCTGCGTGGTGTGGAACACGTCGACATGGCGGCGTATGCACGGGAGATTTCGCGCTCCTGCCGCAGATTGACCGGCATTCCCGTGTCCGTGGGCGTAGCCCCCACCAAGACCCTCGCCAAGATCGCGTCGAAGCTCTGCAAACAATACCCGAAACTGCAGGGCGGCTGCTACATGCACCGGCCACAGGATATCGAAAAGGTGCTGCGGCGTTTTCCGGCCGCAGATGTGTGGGGCATCGGGCGGCGCTCTGCCAAAAAGCTGGTGCTGATGAGCGTCGCGACGGCATGGGATTTCGCGCAACTGAAGGAATATGATGTGCGGAAGCATTTTGCGCTGCCGGGGTGGCGTACGTGGAAAGAGTTGCATGGCGAGCCCTGCATCGGATTTGAGGATTATATAGAACCCAAGCAGAGCATTTGCGTATCACGTAGTTTTGCAAAGGAAATCAAAGACATGGGGGAGCTCTGCGGCCAGGTGGCGACCTTTGCGGAATCGGCGGTGACGAAGCTGCGGCGGCAGGGATCGCTGGCCCTCGAGATGGCCGCCTTTGCGATGACCAACCGGTTTCACGAAAACGATCCGCAAGCCTTTACCAGCCAGCTGGTCGTTTTTCCCGACGGCACCGACGACCATTCCACCATCGTCGTTGCGGCCGCCGATGCCGTCCGCACTTTCTTCAATCCCCGCTACGGTTACAAGAAGGCTGGTGTGGTCTTTACGCGCATCGTCCAAAAGGACGGCCATACGCGTTCGCTGTTCCGCGACGCTGACGCCGACGAACGCGGCGAGCGCCTCTCGCAGACGCTCGATGCCCTGACGGCTACTTACGGGCCCGGTACCGTGCTGTTCGGCATCCAGGGAAAAGGGAAGGTGCAGAGTGCCCACGAACAGCAGTCCGCACGCTACACGACGCGTTGGAACGAAATCCCGAAAGTCAGCGTAAAGTAGCGGTATTCGGGCTTTTTTCCTACCTTTGCCATACCATGGCGTCCTATCTGCAGATTGAGAACATATCCAAGTCGTACGGGACGAAAGTGCTTTTCGACCACATCGGTTTCAATGTGAACGAAGGGGACAAGATTGCCCTCATCGCACCGAACGGCACGGGAAAAACCTCGCTGATGCGGATCCTGGCCGGCAAGGACAAGTCCGATTCCGGTGGCCAGATCAAGTTCCTGAAGGAGATCCGCATCGCATTCCTGGAACAGGATTACGAGTATGAGCCGGCCGCGACCCTGCTCGACCAGGTCATGGCGGGGAGTGCTCCCTTCCTGGAGCACCTCGATGCTGCCGGCCGCTTTGAATATGAGCACCGCATCATCCGCTTGCTCACCGATTTCGGCCTGAGGCCCGACCAGCGGATGGCTGAACTCTCGGGCGGCGAGGTCAAGCGTGTGGCCATCACCCAGGTCCTCGCTCCGGAAGCTGATTTCCTGATTCTGGATGAGCCCACCAACCACCTCGACGTAGATGCCATCGAATACCTCGAGAACTATCTCAAGCGTTCCCGCTGCACGCTCTTCATGGTTACGCACGACCGTTATTTCCTCGACCGCGTCTGCAACATCGTGATGGAACTTGACCACGGCCAGGTTTACGTCTATAAGGGTGATTATGCCAACTATCTGGAAAAGAGAGCCGAACGCATCGCCAATTACAATGCTGAGACCGACAAGGTCCGGAATCTCCTGCGGCGCGAACTCGAATGGATGCACGCTACTCCGTGTGCCCGCACCGGCAAGGCCAAGTATCGCAAGCAGGCCTTCTGGGAGCTGAAGGACCGTGCTGAGCAGGTCCACACCGTCCGCCAGATCACGATGGAAGCGCTTGAAGGCGCCACCCGGCTGGGCACGAAGATCATCGACTGTTACGATGTGTCCTTTGGCTACTCAACGCTTCGCAGTCACCCTGAGGAGCACCCAACGCTTCATCAGGCCGGCGCACAGCCATCCATCGCTCCGCTGATAAAAGATTTCACATATAAGTTCCAGCGGTATGACCGGATCGGTATCGTGGGGAAGAATGGTATCGGAAAGAGTACGTTCATCGACCTGTTGACGGGTGCGCTGGAACCGACAGCCGGCCGTATTGAAAGGGGAGAGTCCCTCAAGATCGGCTACTACCATCAGAGCGGCATCCAGTTCGACGAGAACCAGACCGTTCTCGAAACGGTCAGCAACCTCGGCTTGCTCAATCAGTTCCTGTTTCCCCACGACATGCTAAACAACCCCGTGTCGAAACTCTCCGGAGGCGAACGGCGGCGGCTCTACCTGCTTACCATCCTGATGCAGCAACCCAACCTGCTCATCCTCGACGAACCCACCAACGACCTTGACATCGTCACCCTCAATATCCTCGAAGAGTATCTCCTCGACTTCAAGGGCAGCCTGATTGTCGTTTCCCACGACCGTCATTTCCTCGACCGCGTCGTGGACCATCTCCTCGTTTTCTGCGGCGATGGCGTCATCAAGGACTTCGTCGGCGGCTACACCGAATACCGGTCCTTCATCAAAGACTACGAAGCCGAGCAACGGAAGAAGATTCCGGGTCACGTCAGGAATGACAGAGATAGAGAAAATGGAAACCAAATCGGCGGAGCGGAACGAAACGGGGGGAAGAAGAAACTGTCGTATAAGGAGCAGCGTGAATTCGATGCCCTTGAAGCCGACCTGGAACGGCTGAACGCTGAAAAAACACAGATCGAAGAACTTCTCGCCTCCGGTAGCGCCCCTTATGACCAGATCCGTAACGCCTCGGAACGATACGAAATCCTCAAAAAAGAACTGGACGAAAAGGAAACTCGTTGGCTCGAACTGAGCCTATGACTCTCTTTTTTTTGTATATTTGAGGATTATAATACCCAAATTCCATGAAGAAACATGATAGTAAGCTCGAAACGGACGTGAAGGAGAATGTCCGTCAATGGTTTATTGAACAGTTTTCCGCCTGCGCCGGATTGGAAACACGGCTGATTCCTGATTTGCATGGAAGCGCGAAACCCACCATGAAAAAAGTGGCTTTTTCCATGCTGGCCGGTCCGAAAGACCTGGATGCATTGCAGAAACGTTTTGACTGCCCGGCAGATGTGCTGTTGACCTGCGCCTTCGGCTTGACCGTTTCGGCCTGGAATGCAGAAACGAAAGCCTTTTTCCCGACAGGCGGTGGCCAGCGGCCGGTGCTGGTGGAATGGGCACCGGAAATGACCCTGAAGGAGTTGCTTGCCAAGCGGAAGGAACAGCACGAAGGTGTTCTTCGGAATGAGGGGTATTCTTATAATGATTGCGTCCATGACATGGAACCGGGCGTATCTGCCTTTTTTGACGGGCCGGAGGATCCGGAGGCCGAAATCGGAGACGATGCTCTCGCATTCCGCGTGGCGGCCGGCAAGGATGGCACTTTCCAGATGGAATGCCGATATCGCACCGACCAATACTCCAAGGAGATCCTTCGGCAGTTCACCGACAGTTTTTCGGCCTGCCTCCTGTCGATGGAAAAGGCCGAAACCGTAGGGAACCTTGCCTTCGCGACGGACGCGCAACTGAAGGAAACGGCGTCTTTCAATCCGGAGCCCTTCTCCGGCGACATCAACCTGACGCTGCTGGATGCTTTCCGGGACAATGTGAAACGTTTCCCGAATCACCCGGCCGTGGTGTTCCAGGACACGACGCTTACGTATGCCCAGCTCGATAGGGTATCCGATAATCTGGCCGCTTATATCGCTTCTGTCGTAAAGCCCGGCGGGGTGGTCGCCATCATCCTGAACCGGAACCAATATACAGCCGTCGCGCCCCTGGCTGCTCTCAAGGCTGGCTGTGCGTATGAGCCGCTGGATCCGTCCTATCCGACTGAACGACTGTCTTTCATGGTGCAGGATGCCGGAGCCGCGCTCCTCATCGCCGATCCGGGTCTGGAGGAACTCGTCAGCGGCTTTGAAGGGAAAGTGTTCCTGACCAAGGATATTGCCGCGCTTCCGAAAGGGGAGGCGGATGTCCCTGCACCGAAGCCGGACGATCGCTTCATCCTGCTCTATACCAGTGGAACGACCGGCGTTCCCAAGGGCGTCCAGTTGATCCACAGGAACATTTCTGTTTACGGGCGGAACAACCAGGCCAACCTTGGCATCACGGAGACTTCCCGTATGGCGGTCTACGCCAGCTTCGGTTTTGATGCTTTTATGAGCGATTTCTCGACGGCCCTCATCTCGGGAGCGGCCCTCTATGTTATCCCTGAAGAAATCCGGCTGGACCTGATGGCCTTGAACACCTACTTTGAGGAGAACGGCATCACCCACACCTTGATGACGACGCAGGTCGCCACGCAGTTCGCCGTCAATTTCCCGGAAAACAAGTCTCTGAAGGCGTTGTACGCCGGCGGAGAGAAAATGGCTAGTTTCGAGCCGCCGAGATATGCGATCTTCAACTGCTACGGTCCTACCGAAACCACGGCCTATGTGGTCAGCAAGCATGTGGTTGTACAGGAGCCTGACATTCCCATCGGACGTCCCCTGCCGGGCGTCGGGGCCTATATCGTGGGCAAGGGTGGCTGCCGCATGCCGGTGGGCGCCGCTGGAGAGCTGGTGATTTCCGGCTGGCAGGTAGGCTTTGGATACCTGGGGCGGCCCGACAAGACCGCCGAGGTGTTTATCGACAATCCCTATACCGATGACCCTGCCTACAAGCATATGTACCGGACCGGAGACATCGTCCGTTACCGGGCCGACGGAGACATCGAGTTCATCGGGCGCAAGGACATGCAGGTGAAGATCCGGGGTTTCCGCATCGAACTCAAGGAAGTGGAAAGCGTCATCCGGGAGTTTCCCGGCATCAAGGATGTCACCGTCCAGGCCTTCGACGAGGAGGGTGAGGGAGGAGGCAAGTTCCTGGCGGCCTATGTCGTCAGCGACGACACGGTGGACATTGATGCATTGAATGCCTTCATCCTGGACCGGAAACCGCCCTACATGGTGCCTTCCGTGACAATGCAGATTGATGTCATCCCGCTCAACGTCAACCAGAAAGTCGATCGGAAAGCCCTTCCTAAGCCCGAAGCGCGCAAGAAAGACAAACCGGTGGAGGAAGCTCCCTTCAACCTGTTGGAACAGAAACTCGCCGACCTCATCCGCGAAACCACCCATATCGATGGATTCTCATTGACAGAGCCGCTCATCTATTCCGGGCTTACCTCCCTCGCGGCGCTCCGGCTCGCGGTCGAATTGAACAAGAAATTCGGCATTACGGTGGATGTGAACACCTTCGTCAAAACCGCGACACTCCAAAGCATAGAGAATGAAGTGCTGGCAGCCGTATTCTCCGGACAGGCCGCCGTGCAGGCGAACGGCGCCCATGGGACGGTGTCCGCCCAGCCGCTGACTTTCCAGCAGGAAGGACTTTATTTTGAGTGCATGAAGAATCCCAGCGAGACGGTCTACAATCTGCCGATATGCTGGACCCTTCCGTCATCCCTCGATCCCGAGGCTGTTCGCGCGGCCTGCCTGAAGGTGGTCAAATGCCATCCTGTACTGAATTCCCACTTCGAGATGCGGGAAGGGAAGGTGATGCTGGTTCCTTGTGAGAAAGAACCCGAGGTGACCATGATCACTGTTCCGGCAGAGAATCTCGCGGATTGCAAATCCCAATTCCTTAAGCCGTTCAACCTCACGGAAGGGCCCCTGTTCCGGGCCACCATCGTCAAGGCCGGGAAGGGGTTGTATCTCTTGACCGACTTCCATCACCTGGTCTTCGACGGCCGCTCGATGGACATTTTCATGACAGAATTATGCGCTGCGGTAGATGGCACGGATCCCGTTCCGGAGACCTATACTTACTACGACTATGCCGCCGACCAGAAGGCCTTGGAAGACGGAGCGGAGTATACGGCTGCTGCGACTTTCTTCCAGGAACGGATGGCAGGCTGTGAAGGAGCCAGCGCCATTATTCCCGACCGGGAGAAGGGCGAGAAAGCCGGCACGGTCGCTTCGCTGGAAATCCCTGTGGATGCGGCGATCGCCAGTCGCTGCCAGGCACTGGGCATCTCCCCGGCCAGTTATTTCCTGGGGGCAGCCTATCTGGCTGTCGGCGCTTTCTGCGGCAGCCAGGATGTGTATATGTGCACCGTGAGCAACGGTCGCTCTGACCTGCGGGTATCCGATACCCTCGGCATGTTCGTGAACACATTGGCCCTGTCCGCCAATCTCCGGGCAGACAAGATCGACGAATATCTGCAGGAAACGGACCGCAACTTTGCCGATTCCCGTTCGCATGAATACTATCCCTTTGCCAAAGTCTCTTCCGATTACGGCTTCCAGCCGCAGGTGATGATGGCTTATCAGGTGGGCCTCCTGGAATCCTACCGGATGGGAGGAAAGGCCATTTCATATGAAGACCTGGCGACCCAGACCCCGATGTTCCCTGTGTGCCTCTTCGTCAATGGCGGCGATGTGGCCGAGCACATTCAGATCCAGTACGACGAGAGTCTGTATAGTCCGGAACTGATGCAGAGTTTTGCCGATACGCTGGCGCAGCTGCTGCATGGGATGCTTGCCGATGGTCCGCTCGGGAAACTCGCACTGGTGGGGAAAGCCCAGGAAAAGATGCTGGACAGCTTTAACGCCTATACACTTCCTGTAGACGATACGCAGACCATCGTATCGCTTTTCCGCGCGCAGGTGGCCGCCCATCCGAAGGCGCCGGCCGTTCTCTACGAAACGAAGACACTGACCTACCAGGAGCTGGACGACGCTTCCGAGCGGATCGCTTCGTACATCGCTTCGCTGGGACTGGGGCGTGAGCAGGTCGTTTCCATTCTGATCGGCCGCAATGAGCTGATGGCAGTCGCTTCCCTCGGCGCCCTGAAGGCGGGTTGCGCCTATCAGCCTCTGGATCCTTCCTATCCCGAGGAGCGCCTGAACTTCATGGTCGAGGATGCTGCCGCAAGCCTGCTTATTGTCGATGCGCAGTACCGGCACCTGATCACATCCTATAAAGGTCCGGTCCTGGACACGGCCGACATCGCGTCGCTGCCGGCGGGGCCTGTTCCGAAGGGTCCTTCCCCGGAGGACCTGTTTATTCTCCTGTATACGTCGGGTTCCACCGGCATTCCGAAGGGATGTATGCTGGAACACCGCAATCTCGTCAATTTCTGTGCGTGGTACCGGGACTACTACCAGCTCACGGAGAAAAGCCGCGTAGCTGCTTACGCCAGCTACGGCTTCGATGCCTGCATGATGGATATGTATCCCGCCCTTACCACGGGTGCCAGCGTGTGCATCGTCCCGGAAGAAACCCGTCACGACATGTCCCTGCTGAGCGGCCTCATCACCGGCAGCAAGGTCACCCATAGCTTCATGACGACCCAGGTGGGCGTCATGTTCGCCAAGAACTTCCCCGGGAACCCTTCCTTGAAGCACCTTTCGGTAGGCGGCGAGAAACTCATCTCAATGGATCCGCCGTCCTATCACTTCCATAACGGGTACGGCCCGACGGAGTGCACCATTTTCACCACGATTTTTGAAGTGAAAAAGAAGGAGCCCAACATCCCCATCGGCCATCCGCTGTCCAATGTCCGGCTGTATGTCGCGGACACCCAGGGCCGGCGGCTTCCTGCCGGTGCGGTCGGCGAACTCTGGGTTTCCGGACCGCAGGTGGGCCGTGGATACCTGAACCGGCCGGAAAAGACCGCCGAATCGTTTATTGCCAATCCTTTTGCCAAGGATTATCCGTATGACCGGGTATACCGGACCGGCGATATTGTCCGCTATCGGATGGACGGCAACATCGAGTTCGTGGGTCGCAACGACGGCCAGGTGAAGATCCGTGGTTTCCGCGTCGAGACCAAGGAGGTGGAAGCTGTGATCCGGGAGTTCCCGGGTGTGAATGACGTCACCGTCCAGCCTTTCGACAACCCTTCCGGTGGCAAGTTCATCGCAGCATACGTCGTTTGCGACGGAGACCTGGACAAAAAGGCGCTGTCAGATTTTATCCTGCAGCGGAAACCGTCGTACATGGTCCCTGCCGCGTTTGCGAAACTCGACAAGATTCCTTTGAATGTAAACCAGAAGGTGGACCGCAAGGCCCTTCCGGCTCCCGAGATGATTTCTGGCGGGGATTATGTGCCACCGGAGGGGGAAGTCGAGACCGCATTGTGCGAAATCTTCGCTGAAGTGTTGGGCATGGAACGTGTCGGCGCGACAGACAGTTTCTTCGATCTGGGCGGCACCTCGCTGATGGTTACGAGCGTGCTGGTCAGTGCGGAAAAGCGTGGCCTGAAGTTCTCCTATGCCGACGTGTTCGTCTTTCCGACAGCCCGTGCCCTGGCGGCTTCCCTTACCGGCAGCAGCCCGAAACCGGATGAGAAGAAGGACGATGTCACCACATACGATTATTCCGCCATCGATGCGCTGTTGGCGGGTAATACCCTCGACGCTTTCCTGAAAGGGGAGCCCCAGCAACTCGGCAAGAATATCCTGCTGACGGGCGCCACGGGCTTCCTGGGCATCCATGTCCTGCGGGAGCTGATTGAACAGACGGGTGAGGATACGGTGGTCTGGTGCCTCCTCCGGGGCAAGGGCTCCGTCACTGCCGAGCAGCGCCTGAAGGAAATGCTGGTGTATTATTTCGAGAAGAACTACCGCCAGCTGGTGGGTGGACGTATCCGCCTGATCCAGGGCGACATCACCAACAAGGAAGTTTTCGACTCGATCCTCTCTTCCGGAACCCCGTTCGACCTGGTCGTGAACTGTGCGGCCAATGTCAAGCACTTCTCCCGTGGGGACGATATCCTCCAGGTCAATTATTACGGGGTGCAGAACCTTGTGGACTTCTGCCTGGCTTCCGGTGCCCGGATGATGCATGTTTCCACCGAGAGTGTCGGTGGCATGACTGAAGGTCTTGTCCCGAAGGTGATGGATGAGCAGATGCTTTTCTTCGGACAGAATACGGACAATCAATATGTCGTATCCAAGTTCCTGGCCGAGCGCTGTATCCTGGAAAAGGTCGCGGAAGGACGTCTGAATGCGAAGATCGCCAGGGTGGGGAACTTGTCCCCGCGTGCTACGGACGGCGAATTCCAGGCGAATTTCAACTCCAATGCGTCGATGGGCCGTATGAAGGCGTACCGGATGTTGGGTGCTGTCCCGTATCCGCTGCTGGAGGGCCGCATGGAGTTTTCTCCCATCGACGAGGTGGCTCACGCCGTGGTGCTGCTGGCTGGAACGCCGGTGGCCAACTGCGTCTTCCACGTCTCCAACAATCATCTGCTGCCCATGGACGATATCATGTCGCGTCTCCATAAGGAAGACGGCAGTCCGCTGGATTACCTGGAAATGGATGTATTCTCGCGCCGTATGGAAGAAGCGGGTACCGATCCGGGAAAGGCCCGGATCCTCTCCAGCATCGTTGCTTATACCCAGGCGGAAGGACAGGTCCAGATGGTGGAGAATCTGGCGGACAACGTTTATTCCATGAATGTGCTGCACCGTTTGGGCTTCCGTTGGAATGAGACTTCCAGTGACTATGTGGACATGATTTTCGGATTCCTGGATTCCTTCCGGTTCTTCGATGTATAGCCTGGATGGAAGTTATCGCACGGATCCACAACGATTTCCCGACGAAGTTCGGGCTCCCGCGGCAGGCAGGGCTGGCGCCGTCGTTGCGCTCGAAGGTGGTTTTCGAGCCGGACTATCGCGTCTCGGAAGCGCTCCGCGGTCTCGAGGCTTTTTCGCATATCTGGTTGATCTGGGGATTTTCCGCGTCTGAAGGATGGTCTCCGACCGTGCGGCCGCCGCGGTTGGGCGGGAATGTGCGGATGGGGGTGTTTGCGACCCGGTCGCCATTTCGTCCGAATGCGATCGGATTGTCGTCTGTCCGGCTCGAAAGCATCGAGAAGGACGGTGAAAACGGGCATGTGCTCATCGTTTCCGGGGCTGACCTGATGGACAGGACGCCTATCTATGATATCAAGCCCTACCTGCCTGGCGTGGATGCGCATCCTGATGCATCTGACGGCTTCGTGGGCGAACACAGGCAGGTGTTGCTCAACGTCGAGATCGTCCCTTCGCTGGCCGCCCGGCTCACTGAGAGCCAGCTCGCCACGCTTCGCGAAATCCTTGCCCAGGACCCCAGGCCGGCGTATCACGATGATCCCTCCCGCATCTACGGCTTGTCCTACGCTGGCCTCGACATCCATTTTTCTGTAGCAAACAATCATTTGAAAGCATATGACACGATTTGAAGATATCAAGGCCTTTGCCTTCGACATAGACGGTGTCTTCACCGACGGCCTCGTGCTGGCGATGCCGGATGGGGACCTGCTCCGGCAGTTCAATTCGAAAGACTGTTACGCCGTGCGCACGGCCGTCAACAACGGCTACACTTGCGCCATCATCACCGGCGGTGTTTCGCAGAGCCTCCTGTACCGGTCCCGTTCACTCGGCATTGAAGACAGGCATCTCTATATGTTATCAAAAGACAAGGAAGTGGACCTGCGCCATTTCTGCGACAGTATCGGACTCGATCTTGCCCAGGTGGCTTTTGTCGGCGACGACATCCCCGACATTCCGTCCATCCGGTTGGCCGGCCTGGGCGTATGCCCGGCCGATGCCGTGGCCGAGGTTCGTGAGGCTGCCGACATGGTTTCGTCCTTCAACGGTGGACGCGGCTGCATCCGCGACCTCGTCGAACGCGTCCTGAAATCCCAGGGCAATTGGAAGTTCGACCCGAAAGACCCTTGGAAAGGCAATCATCTGGAGCATATCATGAAATTAGCCAAACTGACCGGAAGAAACATTTAGCGAAGCGGAGCGGGTGGTTTCCGGCGCAGCGACCTTTTTTCGGGAGTTAGACGGAAACCAGAGCTCCGCGGAGCGATAGATTATGTTTGAAGACTATATATTCACATTGGCGTCGGCGAGTCCCCGTAGGAGGGAACTGCTGAAAGGACTGGATATTGCCTTTACGGTCGAGCCCGGCAAGGACGAGAAAGAGGCCTATTCCGAAGGAATGCCCCATACCGAAATACCCGCTTTCCTGGCACGCCATAAATCTGAAACCTTTCACCGCGAACTCGCCCCCCGCGAAGTCCTCATCACCGCCGACACCCTTGTTTTCCTCGACGAACAGATTCTCGGGAAACCACATAGCCCCGAGGAGGCCCGCCAGATGCTCCGTGCACTTTCCGGCCGTACCCACACCGTTACCACCGGCGTTGCCTTGCGGACACGCGAAAAGATCCATACCTTCAGCGATACCACGGAGGTTGACTTTAAGAGCCTTACTGACAGCGAGATAGAATACTATATAGAAAAATACCGGCCCTTTGACAAGGCCGGCGCTTATGGTGTGCAGGAATGGATCGGTTATGTGGGAATCACCGCAATCCGCGGCTCATATTTTAACGTGATGGGCCTCCCGGTACAGCGGCTCTACACAGAATTATGTGGTTTCCTTTGCTGACCCGGAAGAACCGGTCGAACTCCTCTTCCGAGGAGAACCGGAACCGGATCTGCGTGCGGCAGCGCTGCGGGATATTGGTGTTCATGATGAGATCGCCTTCCGTCTCGTAGAACTGGTCGAGTTGCGCCCCTGAAATCTTGATGACCCGATATCGACCGCTCGGCACGCTGCCCGCGATGCCGATGCCTGACTGTGATTCGAAGTGCGAGGGCAGGCGGTATCCGTGGACCATGTTGAGCGGAATCGTGCAATGCGCGAAATCGATGGTCAGTTCTTTCCGGTTCGAAGAAGACGGATTGGCCATGAAAGCCGGTTCCCCGAAAGCATATCGGGCATAGAGCATGGTCCAAAGCGCCGGAATATCTCCTTCGCAGCCCGAGACGACGCCTTCTTCGTTGAGCAGCGCCAGGGCGAGACAGGCGGTGGTGCGGCAACTTCCCAAAATGCCGAAGCATTTGAGTGTGAGTGCATTCAGATTGTTTCGCACCGAAAGCGTGCGGAGGGCGACATACATGCGTGCCGCTTCCCGAAGATCCTTGGGCGTACGGTCCCCGGTAAGGAACCGGTCCATTTTCCGGCAGGTGGCCTCGACCTCGGGCGCGTCTTCAGGCGTAGCATCGAAATCGTTCTCCAACTGGGTCAACGGGATGTCGATGAAGGTGGCGCCGTAGGCCTTTGCCACGGCTTCCCGGTCAATCTCGGAGGCGATAAGCCAGTCGCTGGCCGTGCCGATCAGTCCGACGCGCGTCTTCTCGAAGGCTTTGACAACACTCTTCGGGAATTTGGGCATCGGTTCGGACGGTACGAGGCTGTCGGGCATCACTCCCTCTCCGAACAAACTGTTTTCCAGGTCAGTATAGAAATCCGGACTCTCGTCGAGAGGGGCGTTGAAAAGTGTGCTGGCAATGCCTTGCTGGGCAAGGTAGGTCTTGATTTCCAGCGAAGCAGCGAAGGAATTATGCAAGCCGTCGCTCAGAAGCATGACGGGGTGGGGAAGCACGTCGACATAACTGCGGAACATCTCTTCCGTACCGCCGGTGGCGATGAAGCAGAGGGTTTTCTCGTTCGGGCCGTCGGAAAGGATGCGCCCGGAACGGCTGCCCCCGCCATCGATCAGGCTGGCCAGCGAGGGACGGGTCAGCAACATCGAAGGGTAGACGAGGTCCAGTTCGGCGAAGCTCCGGATTCCTTCGAAGAGTTCCAGCCGGGAACCTATGACACTGGTGCTTTCGTGCAGCGCAGAGGAGAATATGACGAGATTGACTTTATTCTTCATGGTATGCAAAGATACGATATATTTCATTACATTTGCAGGATAAATAGATACTATGGATATTTCTGCAAAATACGATCCCTCGCAGACTGAGGACAAGTGGTACCAGTACTGGCTGGAACATAAATTCTTCCATTCGGAACCCGATGGAAGGGAGCCCTATGTCATCGTGATCCCGCCGCCGAACGTGACGGGTGTGCTCCACATGGGCCACATGATGAACAATACCCTGCAGGACGTGCTGGTCCGCCGTGCGCGCATGCTGGGCAAGAATGCCCTCTGGGTGCCCGGTACGGACCACGCTTCCATTGCCACGGAGGCCAAGGTGGTGGGCCGCCTCGCCGAGCAGGGCATCCGCAAACAGGACCTCAGCCGCGAGCAGTTCCTCGAACATGCGTGGAGTTGGACCCGAGAGCATGGTGGCATCATCCTCAAGCAGTTGCGCCGCCTCGGTGCCAGCTGCGACTGGGACCGCACCGCTTTCACGATGGATGACATCCGCTCCGAAAGCGTGATCCGCGTGTTCTGCGACCTTTACGACAAGGGGCTCATCTACAAGGGCCTGCGTATGGTGAACTGGGATCCGAAAGCCCGCACCGCCCTGTCCAACATCGAGGTGGTGTACAAGGAAGAGCATTCGAAACTCTATTATCTGAAATATTACGTTGCCGACCAGGCCGCCGTCAAACCCACCGGTGAAGAGGAAGAAGTCCTGCACCAGGATGAGCAGGGACGTTATTATGCAGTGGTCGCGACGACGCGTCCCGAGACCATCATGGGCGATACCGCCATGTGCATCAATCCTAAGGACCCGAAGAACCAGTGGCTCCGCGGCCAGCGTGTCATCGTGCCGCTGGTGGGACGTGAAGTGCCTGTGATCGAGGACCGTTACGTGGATATCGAGTTCGGTACGGGCTGTCTGAAAGTGACCCCGGCCCACGACGTGAACGACTACAACCTCGGCAAGACGCACAACCTGGAAACCATCGACATCTTCAATCCTGACGGCACCATCAGCAACCAGTCGCCGCTCTACGTAGGCATGGACCGCAACGTCGTGCGCAAGCAGATTGCAAAGGACCTGGAAGCCGCCGGCCTGATGGAAAAGGTGGAAGACTATGTGAACAAGGTGGGCTATTCGGAGCGCAACCAGGATACGGCCGTGGAGCCGCGCCTGTGCAAGCAGTGGTACCTGAAGATGCCGCACCTGGCCGAGATCGCCCTCAAGCCCGTGCTGGAAGGCGACATCCGTTTCTATCCCGAGAAATTCGTGGGCAGCTACCGGCAGTGGCTCGAGAATATCGATGACTGGTGCATCAGCCGTCAGCTCTGGTGGGGTCACCGCATCCCGGCGTATTATCTGCCGACCCCGGAAGGGGAGGAGGAGCGCTTCGTGGTGGCGGCCAGCCCTGAAGAGGCCCTGGAGAAAGCGCGCCAGATCGCTGGTTATGAGAATGTCAAGGCGGAAGACCTCCGGCACGACGAGGATGCACTTGACACCTGGTTCTCGAGCTGGCTATGGCCTGTCTCGCTGTTTGACGGCATCCGCAACCCCGACAATCCGGAGATCAACTATTACTATCCGACCACCGACCTGGTCACGGCACCCGACATCATTTTCTTCTGGGTGGCCCGCATGATCATGGCCGGCGAGGAATACATGAAGGACGTGCCCTTCCGCAACGTCTATTTCACCGGCATCGTGCGCGACAAACTCGGTCGCAAGATGAGCAAGCAGCTGGGCAACTCGCCTGACCCGATCGGCCTGATCGAAAAATATGGCGCTGACGGCGTGCGCCTGGGTATCCTGCTTTGCACCTCTGCCGGCAACGACATCCTCTTTGACGAGACGCAGGTGGAGCAGGGCCGCAACTTCAGCAACAAGATCTGGAACGCGTTCCGGCTCGTGAAAGGCTGGACGGTGGCGGATGTGCCGCAGAGCGAAGCCAACCGCGTGGCGGTGGACTGGTTCCGCGCCCGTCTTGCACAGACCGCTGCACAGACGAACCGCGATTATGAGAACTTCCGCATCAATGACGCGGTCATGGGCACCTACAGGTGCTTCTGGGATGATTTCTGCTCCTGGTATCTGGAGATTGTGAAACCGGCCTTCGTGGACGGTGTGCAGCAACCGCTCGACCGGGCTACCTACGCCGCTACGCTGGAATTCTTCGATGCGCTGCTCAAGCTGCTGCATCCGGTGATGCCGTTCATCACGGAGGAACTCTGGCATGCGCTGGAAGAGCGCGCCGAGGGCGAAACGATCATGTTTCAGCAGATTCCGACGGGCGGTGCCTGTGACGAACAGCTGATCACGGATTTCGCGACGGCTGGTGACGTGGTCGTGGCCGTGCGCGCGTTGCGCCAGGCCAAGAATATCGCGCCGAAGGAACCCCTGAAGCTGCAGGTGAAAGGCGCTTTCCCCGCCGCGATGGAACCGGTGGTCCGCAAGATGGCCTTCGTTTCCGAGATCGTGTCTGTGGAGGCGTTCTCCGGTGCGGGTGAGGTGTTCATGGTGGGTACAACGGAGTTCAATGTGCCGCTCGACGGCATGATCGACATCGCAGGCGAGATCGCCAAGATCGAGGCAGAAATCCAGCGCTACGAGGGTTTCCTGCGAGGCGTGAAGGCGAAGCTTTCGAACGAGAAATTCGTAGCTAATGCTCCCGAAAAAGTCGTGGAGACGGAACGCAAGAAACTGGCGGACGCGACCACCAAGATCGAAAATCTGCAGGCTCGCCTCGCTGCTTTGAATAAGTAATAAACCATTAAATACCAGCTATTATGACAAGCTTATTTGCAGTAATACTTCCGCTTGGCGTGATCGGCCCCTGGCAGTGGGTCATCATCGCGCTGGTGATTGTCCTGCTCTTCGGTGGCAAGAAGATTCCCGAACTGATGCACGGTCTGGGCAAGGGCGTGAAGAGTTTCAAGGCGGGGATGAAGGATGCCGAAAAGGACATCCAGGAAATCAAGGCTGAAATCGTCAAGGACGACGAACCGAAGAAAGAAGAAGCCAAGAAGGAGGAGAAGTAACGGGTCGTGGCTGAAGAGAAGCTCGACGAATCCAAGGACATGAGCTTCTGGGACCACCTGGAAGCGCTGCGGCAAGGGCTGTTCCGTATCGTGATCGCCCTTGTTGCTGCCTTTGTCGTGCTGTTCTTCTTCAAGGATTTCCTGTTCGATCAGCTGATCCTGGCCCCGACGCGGCCCGATTTCTTCTTTTACCGCTGCTTTGGAATGGAAACAGGGCTGCAGTTGGTCAACATCGAGTTGTCCACGCAGTTCATGGTGCACATGCGCGTCACGATGATGTGTGCGGTCATTGTCTGCTGCCCGTATATCCTTTTTGAAATCTGGCGCTTTATCGCACCGGCGCTCTACCAGAGTGAGAAGCGGGCCACGCGGCGGGCTTTCCTGTTTGCTTCCTTCCTGTTCTATCTGGGCATTGCGGTGGGCTACAGCATCATCCTGCCGCTGATGATCAACTTTTTCGACGGATACAAGGTCAGCGAGGCGGTGGTCAATACCATCTCGCTGAATTCCTATATTTCGACGGTCAATTCCACGGTGCTGCTCTTCGGCATTGTATTCGAGATTCCCACACTGGTAGCGGTACTTTCTCAGATCGGGCTGATTACGCGCCAGACGCTCATTGGCGGCTGGAAGTGGGCTGTGCTGGTCATCGCCGTGCTGGCGGCCATCATCACGCCGGCCGATCCCTTCTCCATGCTGATCGCCGCGATACCGCTGTTCCTGCTCTACGGCATCAGCATTCTGGTCTGCAAGAAGGAAACACCTGAAGAAGAGGGAGATGAGGAAGAAGAGAAGGGCGAAAAGGCGGAGGAGAAGGCATGATTTCTCTCGACGATATCACAGTATCCTACGGCGGGTTCACGCTGCTCGACGGAGTGAGCCTGCACATCGGCGACCGCGAACGCATCGGCCTGGTGGGCAAGAACGGGGCGGGGAAGAGCACGATGCTCAAGCTCATCATGGAGTTGCAGAGCCCGACGTCGGGCAAGATTACGCGCACTGCAGGACAGCGCATCGGCTATCTGCCGCAGATCATGGAGCATCATCGTGGCCGCACGGTGCTCGAAGAGACCATGACGGTCTATGACGAGCTGGACCGTCTCAGCCGCCGCATGGACGAGATCTCGCAGGAACTGGCCGAGCGGACAGACTATGAATCAGCGGCATACCACCGATTGATGGTGGAGCTCAACGAGGTGAACGACCAGCTGGTGCTGGCACAGAGCGAAGCGCCGGAAGAATCCGTAGAGCGCACGCTGACGGGCCTGGGCTTCAAGAAGTCGGAGTTCGGACGCAAGACGGAGACGTTCTCCCAAGGTTGGAACATGCGTATCGAGTTGGCGAAGATCCTGCTCCGCCACCCGGATGTGCTGCTCCTTGACGAGCCGACCAATCACCTGGACATCGAGTCGATCCAGTGGCTGGAGGATTATCTGAAGGGTTCCTATACGGGCTCACTGGTGCTGATTTCGCACGACCGGCGTTTTCTGGACAATTGCACCTCTCGCACCGTGGAGGTGATGCTGGGGCACTTATACGATTATAAAGTTCCTTATTCCCAATATGTTGAGCTCCGAAAGGAACGCATTGCGCAGCAGAAGGCGGCGTATGTGAACCAGCAGCGGATGATTGAAAAGACCGAAGAGTTCATCGAGAAGTTCCGCTACAAACCGACGAAGAGCAATCAGGTGCAGTCGCGTGTCAAGCAGCTGGAGCGCATCGAGCGGATCGAGATCGACGACGAGGATTTGTCGGCCATCACGGTGAAGTTTCCGCCGGCGCCGCGCAGCGGTGACGTGGCTTTCGAGGTGAAGGATGCGGTGATCGGCTATCTCGCCGATGGCGGTCGCTCCGCGGCTCCGGTTTCCGTCTCGCTCGCCGAAAAAGGCTCGCTCGCCGAAAACGCGCCCGCCGCTGCGCTCCCTGGGCATAAGATCGTTTTGGAAAAAGCGAATCTCATCGTCAAGCGTGGAGAGAAAGTGGCGTTCGTGGGGCGCAATGGCGAGGGCAAGACGACGATGATGCGGGTGCTCATGGGCGAGTTGGAGCCGTTTGCCGGCGAGGCGAAGGTGGGGTACAATGTCGATATTGGCTATTATGCCCAGAATCAGGAGGATGTGCTCGATAAAAAGGCTACCGTATACGACACGCTGGACCGCATCGCGGTGGGGGATATCCGCACGAAGTTGCGTGACATCCTGGCGGCGTTCCTCTTTAAGGGGGAGGACATCGACAAGAAAGTGGCGGTGCTGAGCGGTGGCGAGCGGTCGCGGCTGGCGATGGCGAAACTGATGCTCCATTCGCACAATCTGCTGGCGCTCGACGAGCCGACGAACCATATGGACATTCGTTCCAAGGACATCCTGAAGCAGGCGTTGCAGGCTTATAATGGGACGGTGATCGTGGTGTCGCACGACCGTGATTTCCTGAACGGGCTGGTCGATAAGGTGTATGAATTCATCGATGGTCGGGTGAAGGAGCATCCGGGCGGTGTCGACGACTTCCTGCGGCGCAAGCGGGCTGAGTCGTTCCGGGATATCGAGGCGGCGAAGAAAGAAGTGCCTGCTGCTGTGGCGCCGATTTCGCCTGCGCGCAGGCAGAACCCGTCAAAGGTCGAGGCATCTCCCCTTGACGGAACCGTGCCTGCTCCACCAGGCCAGCGCACGTCGTCACAAAAGGTTGATTATCAACAACAGAAGCAACAGTCGCGTGAGGAGAAGAAGGCCAGGAACCGCCAGAACTTGCTGGAGAAGCAGATTGCTGAACTGGAGGCCAAGATGGCGGAAATCGAGAAGGTGCTGGCGTCGCCGACCCCTGACGTCGACATCATGGATCTGACCCGCGACTATCTCGAACTCAAGCGCGATCTCGACGCCAAGATGGAGGAGTGGGCGAGTCTGTAGTGGCTCTTTCGCCGGCTTCACGCACCGATACGGTTTTTCTGCGGAATCTGCAATGACGGACGAAGATATTTCGTATATTTGTAGATACGGTCCGAATATATGGAAAACAACAATCAATACTATCTTTATGGGATGCATCCGGTGACGGATGCGGTGCGGCAGGGGCGGAAGTTCGAGAAGATCCTGTTCCGGAAGGGGCTGGAAGGGGAGCAGTTCCGTACGCTGCTCGACGAAGTGACGCAGCGCGGAATTCCGTACCAGTTCGTTCCCAGTGAGAAAATGAATTATCTGGTGAAGGGCGCGCACCAGGGCGTGATCGCTTACTTGGCCCAGATAGATTATGTCCCGTTTGAAGAAATGGTGGAGAACGCGCTGTCGCACAAGGCGAATCCCGTTTTCCTGGTACTCGACGGCGTGAGCGACGTGCGCAACCTGGGTGCCATCGCCCGCAGCGCGGAATGTGCCGGTATCGACGGCATCGTACTGCCGGCCAAGGGCAGTGCCGCGATCAATGCCGACGCGGTCAAGACGTCCGCCGGGGCGTTGCTGCGCCTGCCGGTCGCCCGTGTGGCGAACCTGCGCATTGCGCTCTACTATTTTCGCGACAGCGATTTCCAGATTGTTGCGGCCAGCGAAAAGGCCGAAGACGACATGTACGACCTGAATCTGAAGAAGGCCACCGCCATTGTGATGGGTTCGGAAGGGAAGGGCATCTCCGAGCCGGTGCTGAGTCTCTGTCCCATCGGCGCCCGGATCCCGATGGTGGGAGAGACGGGCTCTCTCAATGTATCGGTCGCCGCAGCCGTACTCATGTATGAGGTCGTGCGGCAACGGTTGTCATAATTTTTGCAGCAAGAATCCAAAGTTCCAAAATCTCAATTGATATGAAAAGAACCTGTCTCATGCTTGCCGCCGTCCTGCTCACCTTTCTGACAGCAGAGGCTGGCACTGTGAAGAAAGTATTTGAAATAGACGATTTTACAGGCATCAGCGCCACGGATAACTTCGAGGTAACCCTGGTGTTGGGCGATACCTTCCGGATCGAGGTCGAAGTGACCGACGAATTCCTGCCATACGTGGTGGTGAAGAACAACAGCGGCGTACTGGACCTGCGTTTCTCCAAGTTGCCGTTCAAGTTGCGGCAGAAAGAGCGCAAGAAAGTGGCGAAAGCCGTCGTGCAGCTGCCGAAACTGACCTATATCTCGCTGTCCGGTGCTTCGAAACTCAGCTCGAGCGACAGGTTCTCGAATGCCATGAACAAGATAGAACTGCGCATTGCAGGCGCCAGTAGCATCAGCAACTTGAGTGTGCAGGCCCCTGACGTGGATATCCAGGTGTCCGGTGCATCGAAAGCCACGCTGAGCGTGCGCGGAAGCGATGTGCGGGCGGAAGTGTCGGGTGCGTCGACGCTCGACGTCGTCGGCCATGCGGTGGATTACCGTGTGAATGTCAGCGGTTCCTCTCGCGTGAAGGGGGAGGACTTCGAGGTGGAAGAGGCGGATGTGACGGCCAGTGGTGCCAGTTCGGTGGACGTGCTGCCCATGCGGGCGCTGTCGGTGGATCTTTCCGGCGCTTCGAAGTGTCGTTATCACGGTGAATCCGAAGATTTGCACTTGAAGAGCATGAAAGTCTCGGGCACTTCATCGATCAAACAGGAAAAATAGCGTGCCATGTTCCTTCTCGATTCTCATTGCGACGCTCCGCTGATGCTGGCCAGGGACGTCGATTTCGGACGGCGGGTGAACCTGGGCTGTGTGCCCGGCTGCTGCCCCGTTTCCCAGGTTGATTTTTCAAGGATGAAGAAGGGCGGCGTGAACGGGTCCTTCTTTGCGATCTATACATCCAATTCCCTGACGCCGGACCAGGCGACACACCGGGCTTTCGAACTGGTGTCGAAGGTGTATGATGCGGTGGAAAGGCACCCCGACAAAGTGGCGCTGGCGACCACGCCCGCACAGGCCCGTCGCAACGCCAAGAACGGCCTGATATCCATTTTCATGGGTATGGAAAACGGTGCGCCGATCCAGAAAGACCTGTCGCTTCTACGTATGTTCAACCGGCTGGGTGTCACCTACATGACGCTGACGCACGCCGGCAGCAACGAGATCTGTGATTCCTGTACGTCGCCGGAACCGCGCTGGAACGGACTGAGTCCTTTCGGCCGCACTGTGGTGGCTGAGATGAACCGTCTCGGCATGTTGGTCGACGTGTCGCACATTTCCGACGCATCGTTCTGGGATGTGCTCAAATATTCGAAGGCCCCCGTTGTGGCGTCCCACTCCTGCTGCCGCGCCTTGTGCGACCATCCCCGCAACATGACCGACGAGATGATCGTGGCTTTGGCCGAAAAGGGCGGTGTCATCCAGATCAACTTCTATCCTTCTTTCCTGGACAAGGCATATGGAGAGAAGGCTGGTGCGCTCATCCAGGCGCAGGAAGAGGCCCAGGATGCCTGGTATGAGCATCCGGACGACCCGGAAGTACAGGCGCAGATGAAAGCCGCCATCGCGGCGCTGCAGGCCGTACCCCGCCCGTCCTACAAGTTGATCGTCGACCATATTGACCATGTAGTGAAGCTGGTGGGTGTCAAGCATGTGGGCTTGGGCAGCGATTTCGACGGCATCGAAGTGACGCCCGACGGTCTGGAAGACGTGAGCCGGATGCAGAAGATCATCATCGAGTTGCGCAAGCGCGGCTATTCGGACTATGAGATCCGGCACATCGCTGGCGGTAACTTCCTGCGCGTAATGGAGCAGGTGCAACGGATGACGGAAAGTATTCAGTAATAATAGTCAAGACATACAGCCATGAAAAGACTTCTCACGGCATGGATCGCCGCGCTGGCGCTGCTGGCCTGCAACCGGACTCCCGAAGTCCCTTTCCGCGTAGCGGACCTGCAGGTGGATTACATGACGACTCCGCTGGGTATCGACGATGCGTCACCCCGCTTCAGCTGGAAGATGGAAAGCAACCGCTACGACCAGCATCAGTCGGCTTATCGCATCACGATGACCGATGCGGCCACTGATGCGCTGGTTTACGATTCCAACGTTTGCTCGAGCGATGTGTCCGTGGGGGTTGTCTATCGAGGTGCTGCGTTGCAGCCTTGCACGCGATCCCAGTGGACGGTGGAAGTGTGGAATGAGGATCAGGTTTCGGCAAAGGCCTCTTCGTGGTTCGAGACCGGCCTGATGGACCAGGGTTGGTCCGGAGCGGAGTGGATTTCCAGCGGCCAGCCGCATTTCTCGAAATATCGCACCCACTACCAAATTGATTTCGACCTGGCGAGCACGGGTGGCGCCCCGGCGGCCGGTTTTCTGTTCGGCTGGCAGGATGAGGCGAATTTCGTTCGGCTGGCGTTGACACCTGGCACTGCGACGCTCTATCATACCACGGATGGGATGGAGAAAATAGATTATTCGGCACCGCTGCCTGCTTTCCCGTCGCACATGGGCGTGCGGGTGGTCGGTCTCGACTATGCCAAAGGATACCGGGTCTGGCTGATCGCCGACAACACGCCCGTCAACAAAGAACCCGTTGTCATCCAACCATATCCGGAAGATGTCTGGAAACCGTATTGTCGCTTCAACCAAATCGGTTTCGTGCAGCCGAAAGGCAGTGACGCCTCTTTCTCCAACCTGACCGTGACGGAGCGTACCTGGCACAGCACGCTGTACCATAGTGATAAGTCTTATGCCGTGGCGGGCGGTGAACGGACGTTGCTCTCGCCCGCGGATGAGTCGGGCGCCCCGATGCTGCGCAAGACATTCGAGATCAAGAAATCGCTGGTTTCAGCCCGGCTCTACGCGACGGCACGCGGCATCTATTCCATCGAAATCAACGGCCTGCCGCTGGGCGACTACTGGTTCAACCCCGGCTCGACGGACTATCGCTACCGCATCCTCTACAACACGTATGACATCACACCGTTGCTGAGGCGGGGTTCCAATGCCATTGGCGCTATGCTGGGCGCTGGCTGGTATGGCGATTTCACCGGCTTTGCGACGTCTTGGCAGGACCAGTTCGGAACAGAAATGTCGCTGTTGGCCAAGATCGTGCTGACCTATTCCGACGGTTCACAGGAAACGATCGTGACAAATGACTCCTGGACAGCCTATAACGGCGGCCCCATTACGAGTGACAGTTTCCAGAATGGTGAGGATTACGATGCCCGCCGGGAATGCTACGGCTGGAGCGATGCCCGCTTCGAAGATGATTCGTGGCAGCAAGCCCAGGTGGTGGCACCTCTGGATGATGACATTCCGATCCAGTATTACATCGGTTCTCCCATCCACAACACCATGGTCCTGCAGGCCGTTTCGGTCTCAGAACCACAGCCCGGCATCTTTGTCTATGACATGGGACAGAACATGGTGGGCGTGCCCCGCATCCGCTTCCACGGTCGCAATGGCCAGGAGATCACTTTCCGCTACGGTGAGATGATCTATCCGGAAACTGTACCGGAAGACCCGATGCCGCCGCTTACCGCCGCAGTATATGAAGCGCGCAAAGGCCTGGCATACAATGAGAATTACCGGGGCGCCCTGGCTACGGACCATTATATCTGCCAGGGAAACCGCACGGAAATCTTCCAGCCACACTTCACCTTCCATGGCTTCCGCTATATTGAGATCCGGGGTCTTGACAGGGCCTTGCCGCTATCCCATGTGGAGGGCCTGGTGCTGGCTTCGGTCGGCGAGCAGACCAGTGGCTTCGAGACGTCCGACGCCGATGTGAACCGCCTCTACCAGAACATTGTCTGGGGCCAGCGCGGCAATTTCCTCTCCATTCCGACGGACTGCCCGCAGCGCGACGAGCGTCTCGGCTGGTCCGGTGACGCGCAAGTGTTCGTGCGCTCAGCTACCTATAACATGAATGTCGAACCGTTCTTCTCGCGCTGGTTCCACTCCGTGCGGGACAGTCAGGGGGAAGACGGCAGTTATCCCAACGTCATTCCGAATATGGGCAATCCGCCCTATGGCGCCGGAAAGGGTGGGGGTGCGATGGGCTGGATGGACGCCGGCATCATCATTCCATGGCAAATCTATCTTCAGTACGGTGATACGCACTTCCTGCAAGAGCAATATGCGTCGATGGATGCCTATATGGATTTCCTGCAGCATCGCGCCGTGGGAGATATCCAGCCTGGTACCGGCTTTGGCGACTGGGTGGCGCTGGAACACACCAACACGCCGCTCACCAATACGGCCTACCATGCTTACGATGCGCTGCTGATGAGCAAGATGGCAGCCGCTTTGGGCAAGCATGCCGATGCGGCGCGTTACCGTGCTTTGTACGAGCGGATCAAAGTGGCGTTCAACCAGGAGTTCGTGAGACCGGACGGCATCACGAAGGAATCGAAGCATGTGCCGCCCTACAGCGAGTGGATTGCCGGCGGTGCGGATGCGTCGTTCAAGGCGAATACCCAGACGTCCTATGTGGTGCCGATGCAGGCGGAGCTCTTCGATGAACAGCACAAGCCGTTGGCCATCCAGCACCTGGTCGACAATGTGGCCTCCCATGATTATACGCTGACGACAGGCTTCATCGGCACACCGTACATCAATCTGGTCCTGTCGAAGAACGGATTCGATGCCGTGGCCTACAAGCTGTTCGAGCAGCGGAACTTCCCTTCGTGGCTGTATCCGGTGCTGCAAGGGGCTACGACCATGTGGGAACGCTGGAATTCCTACACGATCAAGCAGGGATTCGGACCGGTGGACATGAACTCGTTCAACCATTATTCGTTCGGTGCCATCGAGGAGTGGATGTTTTCATACATGCTGGGCATCCAACCAGTGGAGTCGGATCCGGGCTACCATTCGTTCGTGCTGGCACCGCGTGTGGGTGGCTCCTTCCAGTTCGTGAAGGGGCACTACGATTCGGTCTACGGTCGAATCGAGAGTGGCTGGGAACGGACGGATGAAGGAGTGGTCTTCGATTTCACGGTTCCCGCCAATACTGTAGCCTCGTTGCAGCTGCCGATGGCCGGCAGCCACTCCGTGATTGTGCAGAAAGGGGCGGAATATGCTGTCACGCAGCAGGTTCCGGGGCACTACCTGCTGCCTTCAGGCAAGTATCGGTTTATTGTCAGGTAAAAATCTGATTTCCCGTACGGGGTCAGAATCGGAAGCACACGGAGAAGTAGATCTGCCATTCCTGTGCGCTGAAGCGCGAGAAGTCGCTCGCTTTCTTGGAGAAGTGATTGCTTGAAGCCAGCTGGTTCACGATGCCGCTGCATCCCACAGACCAGCGGGTTCCCCAACGGTAGTAGACACCGCTACGGGCAGTTCCGGTGAAGGATACTTTGCCATAGGGGTAACTGGTCCGTGTCTTGTCCTCCTCATGACGCAAGCCTTGCATGTCGTACACGGTCCACATGGGAATGATCGAAGCGTGCAGCAGCCAGTGCTGATGGCCCAGGACCACGTTGTAGCCGTATCCGGCGCCAATGGAGAAACGTTGATAGAAGAAATTGGCTTTGTAGAAATCCTTCAGGTTGACGATTTCGTCTTCCATCGTCATCAGATCCCATACGGACCAGTTGAATGCGGCGATGAAACTGCCCGCGCTCTTTCGCTGGATCTTCGTCTGTTTCATGGCGGCGCCGTAGGAGAAGCGCTTGTTGAAGCTGTAGAATAAATTGAGCTTGTTGGTGACCAGAAGCAGCTTCGGCTCCTCCGTCGATCCTGGAGACTGGCTCATTGGGATAATGTTCCCAGTCAAGTCCGTCGTAGCCCGGAAAGAATATTCGAAGCAAAAATGTTTGCCGTAACTGTCGAGGCCGAGGTCCACGTTGAATTTCTTGCCGAGAGCGTGGGAATAGGAGAGTCCGAGACCCCGATAGCTCAGTGCTACGCCGATGCGTTGGCGCATGCCGGTAGTCAGCAGGAAACCATTCTCTTCCGATGCGTTCACATGCATGCTGACGGACTTGTAGAAGATCCGTGCATCCCAGTGGTAAGGATAGCGGCCGACGTAATTGGTATCCAGCTTGGCGTATGACTTGTCCTCCCGCAAGTTGAGGAAATCATTCAGGTCGGTCCAGAAATTGTCCTTTTTCTGAGCATCCGCACCCAGGGGAAGCAGCAGGAAAAACAATAGCAGGATCGGGAGGGGTTTCATGGCGTGGGTTGATCAGAGGTCAAGTTCCAGGGTGACGGGACAGTGGTCCGAACCTTCAACCTGGTCGAGGATCTCAGCGCCCGTGACCTTGTCGGCCAGGGAGCGGGAGACGAGGAAGTAATCGATGCGCCAGCCAAGGTTCTTTTCGCGCGCGTTGCCCCAATAGGCCCACCAGCTGTATCGGCGGGTGTCCGGGTTGGCTTCACGCCAGACGTCGGCCAGTCCCACCGCTTTCAGTTCACGGAACGCGGCCCGCTCTTCGTCGGAGAAACCGGCATTCATACGGTTGCGCTTCGGATCGTGGATGTCGATCTCTTCGGCGGCCACGTTCAGGTCGCCGCATACCACCACCGGCTTGACAGCTTGCAGTTCAGACAGGTATTTCCGGATCGCGGCCTCCCATTCCAGTCGGAAAGACAGACGTACGAGTCCGCGCTGGGAATTCGGAACATAGATCGTAACCAGCCAGAAATCAGGGAATTCGAGCGTAACGGCACGCCCTTCCGCATCGAAGTCAGGGACGCCGATGCCGGTACGGCTTGAGAGCGGGGCGATGCGGGTGTAGATGGCGGTGCCGGAATAGCCTTTTTTCTGGGCATAGTGCAGGTAACCGGTGTAACCGGGAAGGTCGAGGGGCAGCAGTCCCTCCTGCAGCTTGGTTTCCTGGAGGCAGATGCAGTCGAAGTCACCCGCGGCGAAAAAATCGGCGCAGCCCTTGCCCAGGGCTGCGCGCAATCCATTAACGTTCCATGACAAGAGTTTCATGAAACAAATATAATAAAAATGGTTTAACCCAGCAACTCCTCGCTTCGTTTGATGAAGTCGGCCAAGGCCTTGCCTTTCAACATGCCATTCGACAGCAGTGCCAGGTCGGACGCTTGTTTCAGGAGCGTGTTGTCGGCCGTCAGGGCCTTTACGCCGGTTTCACCCATGACTTTCTGGATGACCGGGTTTTCCGCGTTGACCGTGATGTTGAAGCTTTCAGGCAGTTCGCCGTAGAAATTCATGCCGCCGCCCAGGGCTGCCATGTCACGGTAGCGGCGCATGAACTCGCTCTGAGTGATGAGGATAGGGGCGTTCTCTGCACCCAGGTTCTCCACCTTTACTTCATATTTGTTCTCTTTCGGCAGCAGTTCCTCGAACACGCTGGTCACGTACTTGGCGTCCTCTTCCGAAATCTCGAATTTCGTCCGTTCATCCTTTTCCACGAGGCGGTCGATCGCATCGGCGTCGACACGCTTGAAGGTGACGTCTTTCAGCTTGGTCTCCAGCAGGTTCACAAAATGCGCGTCGAGCGGGCAGTCGAAGACCAGTACGCTGTAGCCTTTCGCCTTGGCGGCTTCCACCTGAGGATACTGGGCCACGGGGTCGGTGCAATAAAGGTATACCACCTTCTTGTCCTTGTTGGTCTGCGTCTCCTTGATCTTCTCGCCGTACTCTTCATATTTATAGAAAGCACCTTCCGTGTCCTTGAGCAAGGCGAACTTCAGTGCACGCTCGCAGAACTTCTCGTCGGTAAGCATGCCGTATTCGATGAAGAGCTTGAGGTTGTCCCATTTCTGTTCGAATTCCTCCTTCTTGTTCTTGGCAATCTCCTCGAGGCGGTCAGCCACCTTCTTCGTGATATAAGTGGAGATCTTCTTCACGTTGGCATCTTCCTGCAGGTAGCTGCGCGATACGTTGAGCGGGATGTCGGGCGAGTCGATGACGCCATGGAGCAGGGTCAGGAACTCCGGCACGATGTTCTCGACCGAGTCGGTCACGAACATCTGGTTGCAGTAGAGCTGGATCTTGTTGCGGGTGACTTCGAGCCGGTCCTTGATCTTGGGGAAGTACAGGATGCCGGTGAGGTTGAACGGGTAGTCGACGTTGAGGTGGATGTGGAAGAGGGGATCCTCCTGCATCGGGTAAAGCTTGTTGTAGAAGGTCAGATAATCCTCGTCCTTCAGCTCACTGGGCTTGCGGGTCCACAGGGGCTCGGTGTCGTTGATGATGTTATCTTTGTCGGTATCGACGTACTTGCCGTCTTTCCACTCCTTCTGCTTGCCCATGCAGATGGGCACGGGCATGAACTTGCAGTATTTGTTCAGCAGGGCGCCCACTTTCGCCTCCTGGGCGAATTCCTCGCTGTCCGCATCGAGGAACAGCGTGATGGTGGTGCCGCGCTCCGTGCGCTCAATGTCTTTCATCGTGAAGTCAGGTTCGCCCTGGCATTCCCAGCGTACGCCCTTGGCGCCTTCCTGCCAGGAAAGCGTCTCGATGCGCACCTTCTGCGAAACCATGAAAGCGGAGTAGAAGCCCAGGCCGAAGTGGCCGATGATGCTGCCCGCCTTGTCCTTGTATTTCTCCAGGAACTCGCCGGCCGAGGAGAATGCGATCTGGTTGATGTATTTGTCGACCTCATCAGCGGTCATGCCGATGCCGCGGTCCGTGATGGTGATGGTCTTGGCCTTGTCGTCCACGTCGACGCGGATGGTCAGGTCGCCCAGTTCTCCCTTGAAATCGCCGGTCCCGGCGAGGGCTTTCAGTTTCTGGGTGGCATCGACCGCATTCGCCACCAACTCGCGGAGGAAGATATCATGGTCGGAATACAAGAACTTTTTGATGACCGGAAAGATGTTTTCCGTAGTCACGCCAATTTTTCCTTTCGTCATAATTATCGTTTTTTAATATTTTTCGTTTCTGGCACAGGATAAATCAAAAAAGATACCATCGCCCCGGGAGCGACAAAATGTCAGTTTCTTGTAAAACGGTTTTCGAAAGGCCGTTCCGACCCCGTCAAATCTGCATTTCCCATCAGATTTTCGGGATGCTGAAAACTTTGACCAGATAGGCGTTCCGAGTTTTTTTATGGGTGTGGGACCGTTGTAGTTTTGCCATCCCAAAACAAACACGGTCCTATGAAACATCGCATCGTATTGGCTATCTGCCTCCTTCTGGCCACCTCGCTCCATGCGCAGGTGTTCTCGCTTTCCTCCAATCTGCTGGACTGGGCCAACCTCGGTACGGCCAATCTCCAGGCCGGCCTGTCTTTCAGCCGGCACTTCTCCTTCCATGCGGGCGCCCGCTACAATAACTGGAATTTCGGTTCGGGGGAGGGCGCCCTCCAGAACCGGGCCCGCACCGCTTCGCTGGGCATGCGGTTCTGGCCATGGAATGTCTATTCCTCCTGGTGGTTCGGCGCCAAGGCGCAACTGGAGGAATACAACCGGGGCGGTTTGTTCAAGCGTCCACAGACGGAAGAGGGCGTGGCGGCCGGTCTGGGACTGGGCGCCGGCTACAGCCGCATGCTTTCCCGGCACTGGAACCTCGACTTGGGACTGGGCGGCTGGTTCGGCCGGGCCCGGTATACGTGGTACCGGTGCCCGCGTTGCGGGCGTATCGTCACGCGTGAGGACGGTACGCCGGTACAGGATGCCGTGAAATGGTTCCTGCAGCCCTCCAACGACATCCAAGTGACACTGACCTATATCTTCTGACAGGATGGACAAGCGCAAGATACTTTTCATCGTGTCGGCGGGTCTCTTGGCCGCCGCATGCGGCACGGCCCACAAGGCCGGTCAACTGCAGGAACAGCAGCTGACGGCGGAGCTGGCACTGCCGGAGCAGGAGGCTTCATCGTTCCAGAACCTGGACTTACCCAAGTGGGAGCAGGACAGCCTGGTGGTCCATGACTTCATGGGGCGGGAAGTGATTATCATGAACGCCGTGCGCGACGAGGCGAGCGGTGAGATGGTGGCCACCGAGACACTTCAGGCTGCTCGCGTGACGGCCCGTTTCCGCAATGTGGCGGAGCGGCACGGCCGCATCGACCTGGCTTTCCAAATCATCGTACCGGCTGCCATGCAGGACAGTCGCTGGCAAGTGCGCTTCCATCCCCGCATGGAAGTCTTGGGTGAAATGGTGGACCTCGACGACATCTTCATTACGGGAAAAGATTACAGAAAAGCACAACTGCGTGGCTATCAGCAGTACGAGCGATTCTTAAAGAGTATTGTCACCGATTCTACCCGCTTCATCGACATGCACCAGCTGGAGATCTGGATCCGGCGCAACCTGCCCGCGCTCTATGCGCTGCGGCAGGATAGCACGGAAGTGTCCGACGAACGCTTCGCTTCCATTTATGGCGTATCTGAGCAGGAAGCGGTCGAGCACTATACCTATGGACTGCTGGTACGTCGCAACGAACGAAGGATCCGCGACAAAGACAAGATGTTCCGACGCTATGTGAAGGTGCCGGTACGAACCGACAGCCTGAGGCTTGACACGCTGCTGGTCAATGAGGCAGGGGAGTTCGTGTATAATTATGTGCAGACCCTCCAGACGCGGCCGAAACTGCGCAAGGTGGACATCCTGCTGTCCGGTGAAGTATGGGAACAGGACAAAATCGTGTACCACGTCCCGGGAAGCGACCCGCTGACTTTCTACGTGAGTTCCCTCAGTACCTTCGTTGACGGTCGGGACCGTTACCTCGATGCGGTGATTTCACGGCGTGTCGATATACAGACGGAAGCTCGCCTGCTGTTCGAGGTAGGCGACGACACCGTCAGTGAAGATCTGGGTGACAACCGAAAGGAAATCTGCCAGATCCGTACGACGCTGGCTTCCCTGCTGGAGAACCGTGAATTTGACCTGGACAGCATCGTTGTCACCGCCCATGCTTCCCCGGAGGGAGCCTGGCAGTCCAACGGCGCGCTTTCGCAACGGCGGGGGAACAGCGTGGGACGCTTCTTTTCGGCCTGGATGAAGCAGTATGCCGATTCGGTGGCACGGGATGCCGGCATTCACATGACCCTCGATGGTACATTGTCGCAAACGCAGCGGCCAGCCGGTATCCGTTTCACCAGCTATGCCGTTCCCGAAAATTGGGAACAGCTTGACCGGCTGGTGGAAAACGACCCGCAACTGACGGAAGACCAGAAACAACGTTATCGCCTCCGCCGGCAGGAATCCGATCCGGACCTGCGTGAGCGGGCCATGCGCGCTGATGACTACTATCCTTACCTGAAAGATATCCTGTATCCGCGTTTGCGCACCGTGGTGTTCGATTTTCGCCTGCACCGCCGCGACATGCAGCAGGATACCATCCATACTACGGTCCTGGATACTACCTATATGGCTGGCGTACAGGCCCTCCGTGACCGTGATTATCCGCGTGCGCTAACCCTGCTGCGCCCGTATGCCGACTTCAATACCGCCATCGCATATTGCTGCATGGACTACAATGCCAGCGCCCTGTCCATCCTGGAACGGCTGGACCGGACGGCCGAGGTCAACTACATGCTGGCCCTGGTACACGCCCGGCAGGGGGACGAACGTAGCGCCGTAGAGTGCTATCTCCATGCCTGCGCGCAGAACGGCAGCTTTGTGCACCGCGGCAACCTGGATCCGGAAATCAGTGCGCTGATCCGGAAATACGACTTGAACCGGGAATCTTGAAATATTAAAACCCATGAACCGACTCATTCTCTTTTTGGGAGCGCTGCTCCTGTCGGCTGCCGGCTGTGACCGGGAGCCCTGCTCCCTCTGTTCAGAAGAACCTGTACCCCGGCATCTGCAGCTGCGGCTGTCCGGCTGTGTGCTGGAGACCAAATCAACAGAGGTGCCCTCGCTGTCCGACAGTCATGTGGTCCGCTGTCTTCTCTATGTGTTCAATCCAGCCGGCATGCTGGTCAACTGCCTCAGTTCAGCCAGCGGACGCTTCGACCTTGAGCTGCCTGACGGGACCTACGATTTCGTGGCGGTGGCCAATAAGGGTGGACTGCCCATGGCGGACATGACGCGTCAGGAACTGATGGAAACTGTTTCATCGCTGGACGAGAACGCTCCTGGAAACTTCGTGATGACGGGCTTGCTGGACAGCCATTCCGTGACGGCGGACGAAGAATTGACCATTGAACTGCAGCGTCTTGCCGGAAAAGTGTCGTGTGTGGTCCATACCGCCTTCGTCGGTGCGCTGAAGGCACTTCCCTTCGTGGTGGAGGAAGTCTTCCTGACCAACGTGGCTGGCTGCGGCACACTCTGGCATTCCGGGTCGACGCCGCTGGCGGAAGCCGTGTGGTTCAACCGGATGGATCGGGAGGATGCAGGTCCTGCCGACCTGTTGTATCATCCTGTGGGGCAACGGCTGGGTGCGACCGACAGTCTGGTGATAAATCATTGTTTTTACGCTTATCCCAATCAGTCGGCGGACAGTCACGACAAGGAAAGGTGGGGGAGCCGTTGCACGCGCCTCGTGGTGAAGGCGTCGCTGGACGGACAGACAGTCTACTATCCCGTCACGCTGGCCTCCATTCGCAGTAATCACCATTACCATGTGGACCTCACGCTGTCCAATTACGGCTTGTCGCATCCAGAAGACCGGCCGGATGATTATGCCGGTTTCCAGGTTTCCGTTTCGGTTGTTTCCTGGGAGTCGGGCGCGTCCCTGCAGGGCACATATTGATATCAACCCATAATACCATAAATTAATATTTATCATGAAAAGAATCTTAGTATGGGCTGCTTGCGCGCTGTTCTGCGTGGCAGCATGCATTCCGACTGAAATGACGTCGGAGGCGGACAACGGAATCCTTGTCGTTTCACTCAGCGGAGCGGGAGATCCTCTCACGAAGGCGGGAACGGCTGTAATGGGAAACGATGCAAAACTGCATCATGTGGAGGTATTCATCTTTAAGACTGACGGTACGCTCTATCGTCGGGATACGCTGGCAGAAAACGTAACGAGCCGTTCGCTGGAAGGCATCAAGGCCGGGTATTATTATTTGGCCGCCGTGGCCAACGGACCGGACTTATCCTCCGTGCAGACACGGACGAATCTGGAACAGGCGGCGATAACGCTGTCGATGAACAATCCAACCCAGGGCTTCCTGATGTATGGGGCCCCGTCCGGCATGGTGACGGTCAACAGTGGCGCAGCGACGTCGGTGAGCATTCCGTTGACGCGCCACGTGAGCCGTGTCTGCCTGACGACGGTCGAAAACCGACTTCCTTCGGACTACGGGGCCCTTCGCGTGGAGTGCGCTTTTCTCGAAAATGTCGTAGGCGACTGGAACATCGCCGGCTCTGGCAACCCTTCAGGTTATCTCAACCAGGCCGGACGCAAGGCGGGCAAAAGTACGTCCACGACAGCGGCAGATATGATCTCTACGGCGGCAGATGCGGAATGTGCCGCATTGACCTTCAGCACAGTGGGCTCCACGGTCGCTCGCGGCACAGTATCGGATACGCTCAATAAGGCTCTCTATACGTTCCCGAACCGTTTGGCGGCGTCGAACGATCATTTTGCAGGAACGACCGGAAACGTATGTGCACGACTGGTGCTGCTGGTGACGTATGGTTCTTCTGGAGACCGCTGGTACTATCCGGTAACCATCCCGGCGATGGAACGCAATAAGAGTTACGATGTTTCTTTCGTCATTTCGGGCCCCGGTTCAAGCGATCCGAACCAAAAGGTGATGAACGGAAGCATGAACGCCACCGTCAGTGTGAAGAAATGGGTTGCAGGAACATCATTTTCGGGAGATTTCTGATGAGAACGCCCTCTTGGTTTTCAGGCATTGCGGCCTGCCTGCTGTCCGTGCTGATGCTGGCTCCCTCCTGCATGGAACCGTCTCTTCCGCAGGGTAACGGAGCGTTGTCCATCGTGATTCCCGACCTGCCTGTCCTGACGACCAAAGCCGGGAATGATACGGAGTTTTTGTATGAAAAGGTACTCAACCAGGTTCAGGTGATGCTTTTCAAGGATGGGAAGCGGATCGATTACCTGTCGTTGGATGGACAGGCTGTGTCGTTTCCCTACACCCGGCTTTATCCGTCCCTGGCGGCGGGCATCTATCAAGTATATGCCGTGGCCAACGGTCCCGACGTGAGTTCGCTGACCCAGGAAAGCGACCTGCTCTCTCATTCCATTTCGCTGACTGACTGTGGATTGACCGCTGAGACCGGCTTCGTGATGGCTGGGAGTGCACCGGTGATGGTGGAGGTGGGTTCCGCCGCCCGGGCAACGCTGGACCTGACCCGTTTCGCCTCCCGGGTGCGGGTGACTTCCATCCAGAACCGGGTGCCTGTCTCGTATGCCGACGGTGGCGTGATGACGGTCAAGGGTATCTTCCTGGTCAATGCGCTGGGCAGTTGGAATCTGGGCGGAACAGGTTCTCCGTCCAGCTGGTTGAATCTGGGCGGCCGGGTTGCAGGGAAGGCTGCTTCCATGGAGCGGAGTGATTTCATCACCACGGCGGCTCAGGTGCCTGCGGCCTTCCGGTCGCATCTCTTCCGGCAGGGATCCCATACCATTGCCGTAAACGGCCAGCTGACTTTGTCGGATGCATGTCTCTATTCCTTTCCCAACGCGATGGTTACGGACCATCCGGGTGCTACGGCCGCGGAGGCCGGTGCCCCCGCCAGGCTGGTGGTGCTGGCCCGGGTGAACGGAAAGGACTGGTGGTATCCGGTGACGCTTTGCAAGGACGGACAAGGGCTCGAACGGAACACGTCCTATGATGTATCGCTCGTCATTTGCGCTACTGGTTCGGCAGATCCGAACGAACCGGTGACGGAAGCCCAGATGCAGGCGCACTGGTCGCCGTCGGGCTGGACATCCGGAACGAGCTACTCGGAACCCATGTAACTCTCTAAATCACTGGATATGATGAAAATGCATCTACTTCCATTCATTCTTGGCTGCTTGCTGCTGTGCAGTTGTGTGGGGTGTACGGTCCGGGAAAACAGGCTGGTTTGTCCCTGTGCGCTGGGCATCGACTATCGACCGCTCCTGGTGGCACCGGCCTTCGACAGGGAGGTCGGCCGGGTGGACGTGGCCCTGTATGGGCCGGACCGCTGCTGGTCGGCGTGCCATCCGCTGCAGCAATGTCCGGAAGTCGAGGAGGTTCTGGTCGACAAGGCGGGATTGCGGCTTGTGGCACTCATGTACGGCCGCCCCTGGCAGGATTTCCTGGCAGAAGGGACCCGGGTGGTTTGCGCGCCGGGTCAGGAGATGGCAGCCTTGTACGCCCATTCGATGTTGATGGATTGTACAGTCGAGGAAGTCAACTGTGTACTGCATCCGCACAAGCAGTTCTCGACCCTCACGATCACCGACGAAGCGGATGGGGAACTCTGCCGCCGCTATGATATGGCCGTGCGCGGCACGACCTGCGGCTTCGATGCGACCGACTGTTCGGCTATCGAGGGACCGTACCGTTGTCCCGTGCAGGATGTGGACAGCGCTGGCCGGAGCTGTGTCCGGATTCCCCGGCAACTGCGCGGGGACCTGCTCCTGGACTTCTCGGAAAAGGGGACGGAAACGCCGCTCTTCTCCTGTCCCATCGGTGCCTACCTGTTCGCGACGGGATATGATCCCACGGCGGAGGACCTCACTGACTACACGCTGAAGATCGATTTCCGGGAAGCCCTGCTGTACCTGGCGGTTGCAGACTGGAAGGACGAATACATCTACAGTCTCTATGATTAATACTGTCAAAGCCATGAAACATAGAACTTTGATAAACATTGCCGCTCTGGTGCCGTTGGCGGGGATCCTGCTGCAGGGATGCCAGCAGCCCGAACCGCGCGACCTCTTGCCGGCCCGTTCTGCACGGAAGGTCCTGGCGACCGTTTCCGTCTGTCCGGAACAGGACCCGCATGCGACCAAGAGTACCTATACAGGCTCCGAGGATACGGTGTGGAACTGGAATTTGCTGATGTTTGAGCAGGGCGTGCTGAAGGCGGCCTACTACCAGGCATCGGGGAACGACATGCCGGTTACGGTCATGACGGACCGGCCGTACAAGTATTATGCACTGGCCAACGTTGGAGACCTTCGGACCCGTTTCACTCCAGGAACGACGACGGAGTCGGACATGGCGTCGTTACGGGTGTCCGCAAATGTCGGAGACGGACTTCCCATGGCCTGGAACAGCCTGACGGAAATCGCTTTTTCCCGACAGCAACTGGCCGACGGGGCGCGGCTGCCGGTACAACTGACCCGCCTTACGGGGCGGTACGACATCGCCGTGGATCAGTCCGGCCTGTCGCTATGGTCGTTCACGGCGTCCAGCCTGACGTTGTACGGGGCGGGGAGCGTTACTCCCTTTGCCACGGGATCGAAGGCTGATGCGGCGGCGGTACAGGTCGATGCGGCCACTTCTGCCGACCTGAAAAGCCTCAATAAAGGTGGCGCCACACATTATTATCCGCTGGAGAATTGTCAGGGAGACTTGCTGGCGGCGGGCACCGATCCATGGAACAAGATTCCGGGGAATATCGATCCGACGGCACATCCTTCATACATTGAATTGAAAGGAAAGGTCAAGATG
>Ga0265298_10000323_pt1 | contig 72449 bp, 59 predicted proteins | sample AusTroGonzalo_MG_3_FD_193486 | JGI IMG/M metagenome (GOLD analysis project Ga0265298, IMG submission 193486) | Bovine rumen microbial communities from tropical cattle in Woodstock, Queensland, Australia - Gonzalo_01 | ecosystem: Host-associated > Mammals > Digestive system > Stomach > Rumen ... | reverse complement strand
GGTCTGCACGGTGTCGGCGTCTCCTGCGTGAACGCCCTTTCCGACCTGCTGGAAGCCGAGGTGCACCGCGAGGGACAGATCTTCGTGCAGCGCTATTCGAAGGGCAAGCCCATTACGGCGGTGGAGGTGATCGGGAAATGCGACGATACCGGTACGATCATCACCTTCCATCCGGACGCCACCATCTTTACCCAGACCATCGTCTATAAATACGATACGCTGGCCGCACGCCTGCGCGAACTGTCCTTCCTCAACAAGGGCATCCGCATCACGCTGACCGACGAACGCGAAGTCGTGGATGAATACAAGACGGATGAGAACGGCGATTCCAAGCCCACGGGCAAGCAGGTCTTCCGTTCCGATGTCTTTTTCTCCGAAGAAGGCCTCAAGGAATTCATCACCTACCTGGACGCCGGTGCGCAGAAACTCATTCCGGACGCCGTCTGCATCGATTCGGAAAAAATCATCCCCATCGACATCGCCCTCCAGTACAACACGGGCTACACGGAGAAGATCTACTCCTATGTCAATAATATCAATACGATAGAAGGCGGTACCCACCTGCAGGGCTTCAAGATGGGCCTTTCGCGTTCGCTGAAGAACTATGCGGACCGCAACAAACTGCTGGAGAAGGCCAAGGTGGACCTGGCCCCCGAGGATTTCCGCGAGGGACTGACCGCCGTCATCTCCGTGAAGGTGAGCGAGCCGCAGTTCGAAGGCCAGACCAAGACCAAACTCGGCAATACGGAGGTTACCTCCGCCGTCTCCCAGGCTACGGCCGCGGCGATGGACGCCTATCTGGAGGAACACCCCAAGGAGGCCAAACTCATCATCGAGAAGATCGTGCTCGCCGCTACGGCCCGTGCCGCGGCGCGCAAGGCACGGGAGATGGTGCAGCGCAAGACCGTGATGACCGGCGCCGGTATGCCCGGCAAACTGGCCGACTGCTCCGAGAACGATCCTGAGAAGTGCGAAATCTTCCTCGTGGAGGGTGATTCCGCAGGCGGTACGGCCAAGCAGGGCCGCGACCGTCGCATCCAGGCGATCCTGCCGCTCCGCGGTAAGATTCTGAACGTCGAGAAAGCGGCGGACGGCCGCGCCTTCGACAGCCAGGAGATCCAGAACATCTATACCGCCCTCGGCGTCCGCGTGGCGCAGGAGGACGAGACCGGCGAGAAGCACATGGACCTGAGCCGTCTGCGCTATCACAAGGTGGTCATCATGACCGATGCCGACGTGGACGGCAGCCACATCGCCTGTCTGATCCTGACTTTCTTCTTCCGCTATATGTTCGACCTGATCAAGAACGGCTATGTGTATCTCGCAACCCCGCCGCTCTACCTGGTCAAGAAAGGCAAGGAAGAGATTTACTGCTGGACCGAGGAACAGCGCGAGGAAGCCGCCCTCAAACTGGGCAAGGGTTCCGACAAGGGCTATACCATCCAGCGCTACAAGGGTCTGGGTGAGATGAGCGAGGAGCAGTTGTGGGAGACGACGATGGATCCCGCCCGCCGGCGCCTCCGTCAGATCACCATTGAAAATGCGGCGCAGGCCGAACGTACCTTCTCCATGCTGATGGGAGACGACGTGCCGCCCCGGCGCCAGTTTATCGAAGAGAATGCACATTACGCTAATATCGATGCTTAAACTATGATGTTGGATATTTTTGACAGGATTACGCGCGACAGCGGCGGTCCTATCGGACAGTATTTCGAGCAGGGTTTCGGTTACTATATGTATCCCCGTCTGGAAGGGGAACTGGGCCCGCACATGACCTTCAACGGGACGCCTGTCCTGAACTGGAGCCTGAACAACTATCTCGGTCTGGCGAATCACCCGGAAGTCCGCAAGGCGGATGCCGAGGCGGCTGCGCAGTGGGGTCTTGCCTATCCGATGGGCGCCCGCATGATGAGCGGCCATACCCGTTATCACGAGCAGCTGGAGAAGATGTTCGCCGATTTCGAGAAGAAGGAGGATGCCTTCCTCTACAACTTCGGTTATCAGGGCATCGTCTCCACCATCGACGCGCTGACCTCCCGTCACGACGTGATCGTCTATGACGCGGAGTGCCACGCCTGTCTGCTGGACGGTATCCGGCTGCACATCGGCAGCAAGTACAAATACCGCCACAACAATATGGAGGATTGCGACAAGATTCTCGCCAAGGCCTGTGCCGAGGCGGAAGCCAACGGCGGCGGCGTGCTGCTCATCACCGAAGGCGTTTACGGCATGACCGGCGCCCTGGGCAAGCTGGATGAGATCGTCGCGCTCAAGTCCAAGTACAAGTTCCGCATCATGATCGACGATGCCCACGGCTTCGGCCTGCTGGGTGAGCACGGTCGCGGTACTTCGGAGCACTTCGGCGTGATGGACGGCATCGACCTCTATATCGGCGCCTTCGCGAAGAGTATGGCTTCCATCGGCGGATTTGTCGCCGGCCCTCACTCCATCATCAACTACCTGCGCTTCAATATGCGCTCGCAGATGTATGCGAAGAGCCTTCCGATGCCGCTCGTGATGGGCAATATCAAGCGTATGCAGATCATCGATTCTCTGGAAGGGGATGCCCTGCGCGCCAAGTGCTGGCAGATTACCCACGCCATCCAGGACGGTTTCCGCGCCGAAGGTTTCGACATCGGCGAGGCCCAGGCCTGCGTGACGCCCGTGCATATCAAGGGCGGCGTCGCCCAGGCGACGAAGATGGCCAAGGACCTGCGCGAGAACTTCAAGATTTTCTGCTCCATCGTCATCTATCCCGTCATCCCGAAGGGTATGATTATTTTCCGCATCGTCTGCACGGCTGCGCACACGATGGAGGATGTGAAATACACGCTGGATGCCTTCAAGGAAATCCGCCGCAAACTCGACGCCGGCGAATATGACGGGGAGGACATCGCCGCGATGAAGATCGATTGATGGAAGGCAAGGTAGTCATCGTGACCGGAGCCAGTTCCGGAATCGGCCTGGCGACCGCCCGCTGCTTCGGGGCGAAAGGCTCGAAGGTGGTGATGGCGGCCCGCAGTCTGGACCGCCTGCAGGAACTGGCCGCTACCGTGGCCGATCCTGAGCACGTGCTCTGCGTGCAGTGCGACGTGACCCGGGAGGAGGACTGCCGGAATCTCGTGGCGCAGACCATTGCGCGCTGGGGACGCATCGACGTCCTGGTCAACAACGCGGGCATTTCCATGCGGGCGATGTTCAAGGACCTGGACCTGAAGGTGCTGCATTCCCTGATGGACGTGAACTTCTGGGGGACCGTGAACTGCAGCAAGGCGGCGCTGCCGTATCTGCTGGAGAGCAAGGGCTCGCTGGTGGGAGTGATCTCCATCGCCGGCTATTCGGCCCTGCCTGCCCGGACGGGCTATTCCGCTTCCAAGTACGCGGTCCGCGGTTTTCTGGACACGATCCGTATCGAACATCTGAAAGACGGCCTGAACGTGCTGGTCTTCGCCCCGGGCTATACGGCTTCGAACGTGCGCAATGCCGCGCTGACGGCCGACGGCTCCCCGCAGGGGGAAACTCCGCTCGACGAGGGGAAACTGATGAGTGCGGAAGCCTGTGCGGAAAAACTCTACAAGGCCGTCCTGCATCGCCGTTCGCAGGTGACCCTCACGGCCCTTGGCCGCCTGACGGTGCTCTTCCACCGGCTCTTCCCTCGCTTGACCGACTGTATGACCTATCGTTTTATCGCCCGTGAAGCGGGAAGTCCTTTCAAATGAAAGAAAAACTGAAAGTCATTATCGCCCTGGCCCTGGCGGCTGCCCTGCTGGTGTTCGTGATGCCACGAAGCGCCAACTTCAGTTATCAGTATGCCAAAGGGGCAGTATGGACCCACGAGACCCTGAAGGCTCCCTTCGATTTTCCCATCCTGAAGACCAGCGACCAGTTGGCGAAGGACCGCGAAGAGGCGGTGCAGCAGGTCGTTCCCTGTTTCACCGTCGACCAGGACGCGCAGAAGCGCGGCCTGCGGGAGTTGAAGGCCCTGCGTTTTCCCGGCGATACCCTCTTGCAGTCCGTCCTGCTGGAGGAAGCGCAGAAAATCTATGACTGGGGCGTACTCGGCGATGATGTCTATATTCCTTACCTGAAGGGGGCCGCTCCCGAGGTCATCCTGGTTCGCCGCGGCAACCACGCGGACAAGATGCCGCTGACGGAACTCTTTACGCCCAGGTCGGCGGCGAACACCCTCTTCGACACGGTCTGTGAGCGGATGCCCCGCATCCCCGCGGACTCGATGATGGTGGCGGCCGATTATCCCTGGCAGATGGTCCCGAACCTTGTCTTCGATGCACAGACCACCGCGCAGGCCATCGAAGATGCCGTCGCCGGTGTGCCTACGACCTCCGGATACATCCATTCCGGAAAGGTCATCATCTCGACGGGCGACCTGGTGACGGAGGAAATGGAGCAGATCCTGGATTCCTACAAGGTGGAATACGAGAACAATGTCTCCTATTCCGGCCCCATCGCCTGGCAGTGGATGGGCAATGTGATGATCGCGCTCCTGCTGGTGGTGATCCTCTTCTTTGCGATTTACTACACGAATCCCGCGGTTTTTGCCGACAGCCGTTTCCTTTACCTGCTGCTGGTCTTCGTGATGACGGCGGTCCTGACCCTCGCCGTACAGCAGCATTATCCCCGCTACATATACGCCGTACCTTTCGTGCTTTCAGCACTTTACCTGCAGGCCTTCTTCTCGGAGAAACTGATTTTCGCCGTCTATATGGTCTGTCTGCTGCCGTTGCTGGTCTTTGCGCGTTCCGGCGTCATCCTTTTTGTGATTTATCTCTTCGCAGGTGCGGTATCGCTCTACAGTTTCCGCTACTACAACCGCAAGTGGAAGCAGTTCATCTCCGCGATGATCACCTTTGCCGCCCTGTCCCTGTCCTTCCTGGGCTTCTGGCTCTCCGACCTGGTGGAGGGAACGCTCTGGCGCGTCATGACCCAGTTCTTCTTCTCGTCGATGGCGCTCGTGATGTTCTATCCGCTGATCTATCTCTTCGAGAAGATTTTCAACCTTGTCTCCAACTCGCGTCTGCGCGACCTGGTGGATTCTTCCAATTCGCTGTTGCGGCGTCTGGAACGCGAGGCTCCGGGCACCTTCCATCACAGTGTCCAGGTCATGAATATGGCGGAAGCGGCGGCGCGGGCCATCGGTGCCAATCCGCTGCTGGTCTGTGCCGGTGCGATGTACCACGATATCGGCAAACTGAAGAATCCCGACTGCTTCATTGAAAACGAATCCCTGAAGCACAAGCCGGAGGGGCACCGCTACCACGACGGTCTGAGCCCCCGCCAGAGTTCGCACGACATTATCCGTCACGTGGCGGACGGCGTGGAGATTGCCCGCGAGCATTCCCTGCCGCAGGTCGTGATCGACTTTATCCTGACGCACCACGGCACGACCGTGACGCGCTACTTCTATTCCAAGTTCCTTGCCGACGGGGGAGACCCTGCCGAGCGCGAGGACTTCACCTATCCCGGCGTTCCGCCCAAGACCAAGGAGCAGGTCATCCTGATGCTCTGCGATACGGTCGAAGCGGCTTCCCGCAGTCTCAAGGCCTCGACGCCCGCGGAATACTCCGCCTTTGTGGAAGAACTCGTGGGCGAGAAGAGCGACGGCGGGCAGTTTACCCAGTCCGAGATTTCCATCAAGGATATGGATACGGTCAAGGAGGTGATCAAGGCCTGGCTCCTGCACGAATTCCACGAGCGGGTCGCTTATCCTGAAAACAAAATCAAACCTTAATAACGATTATGAAGATTACTGAAAAGAAAATTGACGATCTCAATCTGGAGTTGAGTCTGGAAATCAGTGCCGCCGATTATGCGGAGCCGCTCGACAAAAAGTACAAGGAACTGAAGCGGAAATCCGAATTCAAGGGCTTCCGCAAGGGTATGGCGCCTATGTCCCTCATCAAGAAGGTGTACGGCGACCAGGTGCTTTCCGAAACCCTGAACAACCTCGTCGGCGAGCAGTTGGATGGCTATATTACCAAAAAGAAACTCAATATCCTGGGCGAGCCGCTCTCCAGCGAGAAGCAGCCGGAACTGGACTGGAAGGAAGGAGCCGATTTCAAATTCCTCTTCGACCTGGCGCTTTCTCCTGAAGTAAAGGTCGAGGTGGTGAAGGAGGATACGATTCCTTCTTATAAGATTACTGCCGATGCTGCCGAGAAGAAGCAGATGGTGGAGAACTACAAGGAGTACTGGTCCAAGAAGGAAGATGCTCCCGCCAAGAGCGACGAGGAGATTGAGAAAGAGGTAAGCGAGCGGCTGGAGGCCCAGTTTGCCAACGAGTCCGCCTGGCGCCTTTCCAAGGACATCCGCGATTTCTATGTCAAGAAGTCCGGCATCGTCCTTCCCGAAGCCTTCCTCAAGCGCTGGCTGCTGGCGACCAATAAGGAGAAATACACTGCCGAAGAGGTGGAGAAACAGTTCCCCGGCTTTATGGAGGACCTCAAGTGGCAGTTGGTGCGCGGCACGATGATGAAGGATTTCGGCTTCAAGATTGAGGAAGAAGACCTCAAGGAAGCCGCCCGCGCCTATGTGTCCTACCAGTACGCGATGTACGGGATGACGGATGTTCCCAAGGAACTCCTGGAGGACGCGGTGTCCAACATGATGCAGGACCGTGGCCAGATTTCCCGCCTGGTGGAACAGGTCGAGGACAACAAGGTCATGGACAAGATCAAGGCGACGGTGACGCTGAAGAGCAAGAAGATTACTTCTGCCAAGTTCAGGGAACTGTAAGCCCTAGAGCGTTTCCTCAAAGAATTTTGTGATTTTGGCGTTCATTTGTGAGCGCCATTTTCCGTGTACGTTGTGCGCTGAGAGGGGATAGGGGAAGTAATCGGGCAGCTTCCCCGCCTCGACGCAGGCCTGGATGAAACTCAGGGAATTGATGTTGAGGACCGTTTCGTCGAGTTGTCCCTGCATCACGAGCAGCCTGCCCTGCAGGTCTTTCGCCCGCGCGACGAGGCTCGTGGCCTCGAAGCCTTCCGGGTTGGTCTGCGGCGTATCCATATAGCGTTCGCCATACATCACCTCGTACCACTTCCAGTCGATGACCGGGCCGCCGGCGACGCCGGCCTTGTACAGTTCCGGGTGATTCGTCAGCAGGGAGATGGCCATGAAGCCGCCATAACTCCAGCCATAGACGCCGATGCGCTCCGCATCGACCCAGGGCTCCTGCATCAGTGCCTTCATCCCTGCCAGCTGGTCGGCCATCTCGGCCTGCCCGCAACGGCGGTTGATGGCTTTTTCAAAGGCGGCGCCGCGGTTCTGCGTCCCCCGGTTGTCCTGAACATAGACCACGAAACCGCGCTGGGCCATCAGCATTTCCCACATCCGGATATTCCCCAGCCAGGCGTGCGTGACCATTTGCGAATGCGGCCCGCCATAGACATAGTGGATGACGGGATACTTTCCTTCCGGAGTCCAGCCCAGCGGCTTGATGAGACGGTAGTAGTTGTCGAAGGCGCCGTCGGCGGATTTCACGCAGCCGAGTTCCACGGCGCAGACGGCATAGCCTTCCAGCGGATCCGGTGCCGCGAGAGGCCCTTCCAGGATGCGCCCTTCCTTATCGCGGATTGCGCTCATCGCCGGAAGCCCGGGACTGCTCCAACGGTCCAGGAAGGCGTTTTCTTCCGGAAGGGGCGTGATACGGTGCCAGCCCGCTTCGGCCGTCAGACGCTTCGGTTTTCCGATCTGTACCTTGCCCTTGCGGGAAATCTTCAGCGGCAGCGAGAACAGGTGGTTCTCCACCGGAGAGACTTCGGCGCTGGTGTAATAGAGCTTTCCGCCGTCGTTGCCCACATAATGGACATCGGCGTCGCAGCAGGTCAGGCGCCGGACTTCCCGGCCGAGCGTATCGCAGAGATAGAGATTGCGCCAGCCGTCGCGGTTGTCCGTGCGGTAGATGAACCAGTCGCTGCGGCCCTCCAGGAACCAGAGCGGATCCAGCGGCTCCACCCAGGCATCGTTCCTTTCGCTGAGCAGGGTGCGCTTGAAACTGCCGTCGTCGCTGCGGTAGGCGTTCAGATGCATCTCGTGCTGGCTGCGCGCCAGGACCTGGATATAGACGGTCTTCTCGTCCGGAGACCAGCTGATGCCCGCCAGGTAGCGCTCGTCGTCGAAATCCGTCGGCGTAATGCTGACGGTACTGCCGCTCACGCTGTCGTACAGGCAGAGGCTGAGCCGTTCGGAGGCCATTCCGTTCATCGGATAGCGCAGGAGGCGGGTTTCACCGCTGCGCGGACGGATGTCCAGCAGGGGATAGAGGCTCACCGCGCGCTCGTCCTTGCGGTAGAAGGCCACTTTCGTGCCCGAAGGGGAAGGGAAGATGCCGCCGTGGATGCCGAATTCATTGCGCGAAACGCTCTCGCCATAGACGATGCCGTCTTCTTCACTGTGGGCGATGCAGACTTCGCCGCCGTCCTGCGCGCGGAGGAACACGCTGCCCTCGCGGCTGAAATAGCGCGCCTCCTCCCGCCGGGAGGATTCCCGCAACTGCGGGGCACGGGCGATTACGCTTCCGTCCACCACGGCTTCCTGCGTCAGCAGTTTCCCCTCGGGATTGCGCTCCGGGAGTGTCAGCAGAATGTCCCTCTGTTGCGCTTCCGCAAAGAGGGACAAACTCAGGGCAAGTATTTGTAAAAAATACTTTTTCAAGGAAGATTAGTCCAGCTTCGGACCGGCGGCGACGAGCGCCTTGCCGGCGGCATTGCCTTCGTACTTGGCGAAGTTCTTGATGAAGCGGCCGGCGAGGTCCTTCGCCTTGGCTTCCCACTCGGCGGCGTCCTTGTAGGTGTCGCGAGGATCGAGGATTCCGGTGTCAACGCCTTCGAGCACCGTAGGCACGTCGAAGTTGAAGAAAGGAATCTTCTTGGTCGGGGCCTTGTCGATGGAGCCGTTCAGGATCGCGTCGATGATGCCGCGGGTGTCGCGGATCGAGATGCGCTTGCCGGTACCGTTCCAGCCGGTGTTCACCAGGTAGGCCTTGGCGCCGCTCTTTTCCATCTTCTTGACCAGTTCCTCGGCATACTTGGTCGGATGCAGTTCGAGGAAGGCCTGGCCGAAGCAGGCGGAGAAGGTCGGGGTAGGCTCGGTGATGCCGCGCTCCGTACCCGCGAGCTTGGCGGTGAAGCCGCTCAGGAAGTAGTACTTCGTCTGCTCGGGATCGAGGATGCTGACCGGAGGCAGGACGCCGAAGGCATCGGCGCTCAGGAAGATCACCTGCTTGGCGGCGGGACCCTCGGAGTGAGGACGGACGATCTTGTTGATGTGATAGATCGGGTAGGAAACGCGGGTGTTCTCGGTGACACTCTTGTCCGCGAAATCGATCTTGCCTTCCTTGTCGACGGTGACATTCTCGAGGAGCGCGTCGCGGCGGATGGCGTTGTAGATATCGGGTTCGGATTCCTTGTCGAGGTTGATGACCTTGGCGTAGCAGCCGCCTTCGAGGTTGAAGACGCCGGCATCGTCCCAGCCGTGCTCGTCATCGCCGATGAGCAGACGCTTGGGATCGGTGGAGAGGGTGGTCTTGCCGGTGCCGCTCAGACCGAAGAAGATGGCGGTGTTCTGGCCGTTCATATCGGTATTGGCGGAGCAGTGCATCGAAGCGATGCCCTTCAGCGGCAGGAAGTAGTTCATCATCGAGAACATACCTTTCTTCATTTCGCCGCCGTACCAGGTATTCAGGATGACCTGCTCCTTGCTGGTGACGTTGAAGGCGACGGCGGTCTCGGAGTTGAGACCCATGGCCTTGTAGTCGTCCACCTTGGCCTTGGAGGCGCAGTACACGATGAAGTCGGGCTCCTGGTCGAATTCCGCCTGGTTCTGCGGACGGATGAACATATTGGTCACGAAATGGGCCTGCCACGCGACCTCCATGATGAAGCGGACCTTCATGCGGGTGTCCTTGTGGGTGCCGCAGAAGCCGTCAACGACAAAGAGGCGCTTGCCGCTGAGCTGCTTGAGGGCCAGGGCCTTGAGCAGCTTCCAGTTCTCCTCGGAGAGGGGATGGTTGTCGTTCTTATAGGCATCGGAAGTCCACCACACGGTATCCTTGGAGTTTGCATCCATCACGATGTACTTGTCTTTGGGCGAGCGACCGGTGTAAATGCCCGTCATTACATTGACGGCGCCGAGCTCGGTAACCTGGCCCTTGTCGAATCCTTCAAGGCCGGGGCGGGTCTCCTCATTGTAGAGGACTTCGTAGCTGGGATTGTACAAAATCTCGGAAGTTCCTGAAATTCCGTACTTTGTAAGATCTATTTTTGCCATAGTTCGTTTGAATTTAACACTAACTAACCAACAATCCCCAAAGATAGTAAATTTTTTCTTATCTTCGCATAGAATTATGGAAGTCATACAAAGTTTTACCATCGACCATACCCGGCTCAAGCCGGGCATCTATGTTTCCCGCGAGGACAGGGGCTTCACCACCTACGACCTGCGCATTACCGAGCCCAATCACGAGCCGGCCCTGGTGCCCTCCGCCATCCACAGCCTGGAGCACCTGATGGCGACCTGGTTCCGTAATTCCGAGGTCAAGGACGATGTCGTCTATGTGGGGCCGATGGGCTGCCTGACGGGGATGTACATCATCATGACGGGACAGTACAGCGTGGAGGACATGCGGCGCCTGACGATGGAATGCCTGCGCTGGATCCTTACGCAGACGGAGGTCCCGGCCACCCGGCCCGAAGCCTGCGGCAATTACCTGCTGCACGACCTTCCGATGTGCAAATGGGAATGTGCCCGTTACCTGGACCGTCTGGAGCACGACTTCCACTCCGAATACCAGAAACTGAAGATCACCCTGGATGACGGGCGCGTCTTTGCCGATGCATAAGATGACAAGGGAAAAGGAACTTTCAGTCGTTACCCTCGTGGGGAGCGCAGGCAATCTGCTGCTGCTCACCTTCAAGTTCGTCGCCGGTATCGTCGCGGGCAGTTCGGCCATGGTGGCCGATGCCGTGCACTCCCTGTCGGATTTCCTCACTGACCTGATCGTGCTGGTCTTCGTGCGTGTGAGCGCACGGCCGCAGGATGCGGGCCACGCCTACGGGCACGGGAAGTTCGAGACCCTGGCGACGCTGTTCATCGCGTTGGCGCTGGTGGGTGCCGCCATCGGCATCATCGTCTCCGGAGCCGTGGAATTCGCCCGCTGGCTGGAAGGGGAGACGCTGGAAGTGCCGGGCAGGCTGGCGCTTTGGGCCGCGCTGCTCTCCATCGTCGTCAAGGAAATCCTGTACCGCTATACGGTGGTGAAGGGCAAGGCCCTGGAATCCCCGGCGCTGGTCGCGAATGCCTGGCATCATCGCAGCGATGCGTTTTCCTCCATCGGTGCGGCCATCGGCATCGGCGGCGCCATCCTGCTCGGACCTCGCTGGGCCGTGCTGGACCCGCTGGCCTCCATCGTCGTAGGCGCTATGCTCGTCAAGGTGGCCTGGGATATGCTGAAGCGCAGTGCCAGCGAACTGACGGACAGCGCCCTTCCCGTCACGACCGAAGAGGAAATTATGGACATCATCGGCAGTTTTCCGCAGATTCAGGAGCCGCATCACCTCCGGACCCGCCGCATCGGCAACCGCATCGCTATCGAAGCCCACGTGCGGCTGGACGGCGATATGTCCCTGCGCGAGGCGCACGACATCGTGAGCAGCGTCGAGCACAAACTGCGGGAGCGCTTCGGTTCATCGACGCTCGTGACCCTCCATATGGAGCCGCTGCACGGGGATTAGCGCGGCGATTTACAACAGTATCCGGGTGTTTTTCCTGTACTCGGCGTAGCCGGGCTTGCTTTTCAGCTGGCGCCGCTCCATCATCGGAATGCTGATGAAGAGGAAGAGCGCGGTCATCGCCATAGGCGCGAGTATCCACAGGTCCAGGCTGTAGAGCGAGGCGTACATGATCCAGACTCCCCACCACATCGAGATTTCGCCGCAGTAATTCGGGTGGCGTCCGTGCTTCCACAGGCCCCTGTTGCAGAACTGGCCGGGATGTTCCTTGCGGAAGCGGTGGATCTGCGTATCCGCCACCAGCTGAAGGCTTGCGGCGCAAATGCAGACGGCAAAGCCGACGAAGGTCAGAGGCTGCGGCTGCTGCACCGGCCCGAACAGCAGGAAGCCCGGGACCATGCAGGCGAACACCAGCAGCGTAGGCATCATATTCAGCCCGAAGAAATTGGTCAGGTGGAAGAGCAGGGGAGGCTGCTCCTCGCGGTAGCGCAGATAGCGCCAGTCCTCGTGCCGGAGCCCCTTGAAGGTATAGGCCCAGTTGCCGGTCAGGCGGATGCCCCAGTACCAGACGGCCACCAGCAGCAGGATGACCGGCAGGGTCCAGCAGGACTTGAACAGGGCCCAGGCGGTGAACATCAGCGGGGGAGCGACGCTCCAGTACGGGTCATAGACCGAGACATTCTCATAATGCAGTCCGAACAGCCATACGACGATGGTTGCAACGACATCGGCCAGCAGCAGCGCGGGGAGATCGGTCATATAAGCCGATGCTCGCACAAAGGCAAGGACGCCGGCGGCGAAAGCCAGCAGATAGACCAGCGCAACGATGGCGAAACTGGCGGAGCGGGAATAATCGCGTTTCATCGTCAAAAGGAATTACATAAAGCGGCGGGCGATGGCATCCCACCAGCGCGCAGGCAGCAGGGCGTGCAGGCCGATGAAGATGCTGGCACCCATTCCGGCACGGTAGCGGACCCTCGGGCGACGGGCATTGACCGCCCGCGAAATGGCCTTGCTGATCGCCGTAGGCAGCGACAGCAGGTTGGAGGTATAGATCTGATTCAGCACGCCGGCCATCTTCAGGCCCGATGCCTCATAATCCGTTCCCCGGGAAGAGGCTTCCAGGTTCTCTGCCGCAATGATGCCCCAGGGGGTCTTGATGCCGCTGGGCTCGATGATGCTCACCTTGATGCCGAAGGGACGGACTTCCATCCGCAGCGCATCGCTGAGGGCCTCCACCGAAAATTTGGATACATTGTACCAGCCGCCGAAGGGGATGACCGCCTTCCCGGCGATAGAGGACAGATTGATGATGCGTCCGCTGCGCTGTGCGCGCATATAGGGCAGCACCAGCTGGGTCAGCCGCGCCAGGCCGAAGAGATTGACCTCCAGCTGCCGGCGCGCCTCCGCCATCGGCACATTCTCGATGGCGCCGAGGTAGCCGTATCCGGCATTGTTGACCAGGACGTCGATGCGGCCCTCCGCCGCGATGACGCTCTGCACGCCCGCGGCCAGGGAAGCCTCGTCGGTGAGGTCCATCGGAATGGGCACGACGCCCTTCTCGCGCAAAGGCTCCATCTGGGCGGTCCGCCGGGCTGCGCCATACACCTTATGCCCCTGCCCGGCCAGTTTGAGGGCGGTTTCGTAGCCGATGCCACTGCTGGCTCCGGTAAGCAGAATCACCATAATGATTATCGGATTTCTTTCCCGAAGGGGAAAATGGAACTGATGGCCATCTTGAAATGCTGCAGGCCCAGGGGAATCCCCACGATGGTGATGCAGAAAACCAGGCCGATAAAGAGGTGGAGGAGGGCGATTTCCCACCATCCGATCACAACCCAGAGCAGATTCATCACGATGGAAAGCACGCCGGGCTCATTCGGGCCGTCCACCAACTCGTGGCCGAAAGGCCACATGGCATAGACGCCGAGTTTGAACAACTGCACGCCGAAAGGAATGCCGATGATAGTGATGCAGATCGCCGCCCCCACGAAAAAATACGTCAGGGCGATAAGGAATCCCCCCAGTATCAGCCAGACGATATTTCCGAATGTTTTCATTCCTTTTCCTTCGCTTTGCTTTCCATCTTGTCGAACAAAGCATCCCAGAACGATTGCGCCTGCTCCTGGTCGTCCAGGTCCACCTTCTCGTTGGTCACCCGGATCAGCGAATCCATCTTCTCCTCAATCTCCTTTGCATGCTCCTCAAGCAGCTTGACTTTCATTGAAGTTGTGTGAGCGTAATATCCGAGCATCCCGCAAAGGATAAGAATCAGAATAAAGGAAACAATGATGTAAGGCGTAGTGGTTTTCATATCTTTATGCTGCAGCTGACATTCTTTTCTCTAATCCTGCCAAAGATAGCGTTTTTTCTGAACAAGCTTATTCTAAGTAGTTGATTTTTTTACTGAAATAGGTTGGTCTACAATTTTGTGGACCATGATTATGTGAACCAAGTATTTTTACTATTTCAAGTTAATCATTCTCTTGAAATAATCGCGCAAAGCGATATCCTCACAGTAAACGAAGCAGCCTTTTTGTCCTCGTGTCAGAAGAGTCTTGTATGTATTTAATATCAAACGTCTTGCCTCTTCGTTACTTGCTCCTCGTATGCCGGAAGACTTATCATCTTTTGAGATAGCCAATTTATTTGTGGAAACACGTCCGGTAGAATTGTCAAAAAATAAATCTTTACCTATCAATACTCCCACATAATCAAATTCCAATCCCTGGGCAGTATGGATGCACCCCACCTCTTCAAATGAATTCGGATTGATTGCCCAAATTTTATCGTTGGCAAGATTCCATTTAGCCTCGAAGCCGCCTGGTAAGATGATATCAATATCCCCGCGATGATTTTTCACGTTCCAGTCATAGCAATATCCGGCAACCATCCTCGACTTGTTGCTTGCAGCGTTTCTCTCCCGCAATGCATCACGCATTTGAGAAGCATCGTCAAAAATGCGGAAATCATAATTGAGTTCAGAAAGGGGTATCTCAATTGTCTCATCCTTGCGCTGTAACAGGTTGTCAATAAACTGGATATAAGCGTCGCTCCCATTGCAACGAAATTGCGAGGAAAGTTTAGTTTCCTCTTGCATGAGAATTGTTGACCCCAAAAGTTTGCACCATTTATTTATTTCCTGAATGCTGCCAATATCCTTTGTTGTGACAGCCTGATCTTCATCCAACATAAAAATCGTCAGGAGTGATGCATTGATGCACTCTTTTACTTGATTCTCACCACCCCAGTCTCCATACATCTTTTTAACAAGCCTATGCGCTTCATCAACGATAAGGCAATCATATGAATTGGAGGGGACCTGTGAAAGGCCGAAAGGAGATCGGAAGAGTTGGCTGATGTCGGCAATATTCTCGGCCTTGTTGCCAGCCAAAATTGAAAGGAAGGCTTGTCTTGGGGCACTGTTTTTCGTAATGTATGCGGCATTACAAGAGCAGGTTATAAAATGCATAAGGAGGTTAACGGCAAGAACAGATTTCCCGGTTCCAGGACCTCCCTGTATGAGGATTGTGCGTTTCTTCCCATCTTTAAGACACTGAAGCATCGTACGGATGCACATATCAAAGCAAACAGCCTGTTCGTCTAAAAGATCGAAAACGGGCGTCCCTCTGACCATGGTAGCAAGCGCATCCTGAAGGGCTTGAGTAGGTTTGATCCTACCATGGTCAATAAGGTATAAAAGATCACCTCGGGAAGATCTTTTAGATATGTATTTCTTGACGAAATCGATGAATGGCTGCACCTCGTCCATGATGAAAAAAGGAGCAGAAGTATACCATTCTTTATAAATGTCAGCAGATAATGCCTGTTTGTAGCCTGGCTGATAATTATGTAAATATGCACAAGGTACCAGCTGAATGTTTTCAGTGTGGATTACCTGAGAGTAGTTTCCAATAAATCGGGAATAAGAGTACGCCTGATAAGAAGGATGGCAAACTATCCGGTTGTCATTCGCCACATAAGTGCGCACGCAGAAGTGCATGTCATCATCTACGACCTCCGCTTTGGTCCATTGCTTTAGCTCAACAATAAGGATGTTATCCTTACCTTCTTTGTCGGCTCCAATAATGATAAAATCAACGCGCTTCGATGTTTGAGGAATATTGTACTCAATGGCAATTTGGACATTGTCGTCAATTTCGGTATCGTCCACGATATCTCGCATAAATTTCATGGAATTGTGCCATGAAGCAAATTCACGCTCATTTCCTGCATTCAATCCCTTTTCGCGGATACTATTTAGAATTTTAGTCGCAATAATATTTGTCCTGACATCCAGAACAAATTGCCCTTTGTTTTCACTATATACAATCATCCCGATTAAAATTCATTATACTTTTTTGCACTTCCCCTGGCTTTTTCCACCGGATACTTTTCAGCATTGCGGCGGATCTTGTCCAACATGATTTCCTTAATATTGAGATGATATTTATCAGCCATTTGAAACGCATAATTGAGCACATCTGCCAATTCTTCGCGAATCTTATCGAGGTTGACGCTTTCGGGGTCTTTCCAAAGAAATACTTCCAAAAGCTCTGACGCCTCTACTGACAGGCCAATGGCAAGATCTTTTCCATTGTGGAATTGGTCCCAGTCCCTTTCGGTGTTGAACCGACGCAACTCGGAGAGAATACCGTCAATATCAGACATAAAGCCGTATGAAATTAATGTAGTGAATGTTACTTTCCCTAAACAACAAATATAAATAATTTCTTTAAATGGACATAATCCAGTTTTGTAAAAGCAATGAGGTACTTTGATGTAGTAGTCGGCAGAAGATTATCGAAGAAGTCATATCCTCTGCGGCTCTTGTTTAAAGGGCCCGCTGATTTAAGAAATAAGCCGAAAAAATGAATTGCCGGGGCCTCCGGGGCCCTGGGAGTTAACAATTTGCCCTAAAAAATGAAATGGCAGGGCCCAGCCGGGAGAAAGTAGATCGCGAAGCGGCGTTTAGCCGGAGTGCCGTGAGGGTTCGGGCGGCAGAAGGCCGCCGCTGAAGCTGGTCAGGAGACAAGTCACCGTTCCCGGTCGCGGCAGAGGTCGCAGCAGCCGCAGGGGGCGGCGTCCTCCTCGCCGAAGTAGGCGAGCATATAGGAACTGCGGCAACCCTCCGGCCCGAGGTTCAGGTAACCCTCCATCGCGGCACAGCGTTCCTCGGCCCTTTCGCGCAGCAGATGGTAACGGGCCGGGTCGAGGTTGAGGTTGCCGGGCTGCAGACGGCCGTGGCGGAGTTCAATGACACTGCTGTGATCCGAGGGGATATAGTTGATGAAATGCTCGAGCGACATCCGGTAAAGCAACTGCCGCAACCGGGGTACATCCAGGTCGCATCCGGTGGCCACCCGCTGCTCGTCGATATCTACGCTGAAAGAGAAAATTCCCGGATAGGCGCGCATCAGGAACTCAAAGACCTGGGCTGCCTTAGGATCGGGGAAAGAAAGTTCATAAATGCCCGAGCGCGGCACGATAATGCCTACGCGCGTGCGGATATCCAGATCCTCGGTATAGATCAGGTGCCCGCTGCGCTCCAGATAGCGGATGGCATAGAGTGCGGAGGCCTGGTTCAAATGGAAGTGGCGGGTGAATTCCAGCGCATCAAAGCGCAACTGCCGCCCTTCGCCGGCCTCATAGGGGATGGAATAAAACTGATGCAGTTTCTGATAGATATCGGCGATATAATCGAGGGTAGGGAAGGATAGCGCGGTAAGCTGATGCATACGCGTGACATCCGTCGCATTCCACAACAGCACGGCATAGGCCCGCAGCCCGTCCCGTCCGGCACGTCCCGCCTCCTGGAAAAAAGCCTCCGGACTGTCCGGAAGGTCGAGGTGCGCGACAAAGCGCACATCGGGCTTGTCGATACCCATCCCGAAGGCATTCGTGCACACCATGACGCGGATGCGGCCGTCTTTCCACTCCGCCTGGCGCAGGGCGCGGCTCTCCGCTCCCAGCCCGGCGTGATAATAAGACGCACTGATGCCGTTGTCCCGCAAGAAAGCGGCGGTCTCCTCACACATCTTCCGATGCCGCAGGTACACGATGCCGGAGCCCTGCAACTTCTGGCAGATCGCGAGCAACTTGCCCTGCTTATCCTCGCACTTGCGGACGATATAACTGAGGTTCGGGCGCGCAAAGCCGCCTTTGAGCATAAGCGGCTCGCGGAAGCCCAGTTTCTCCATAATGTCGCCGGCCACCTGCGGCGTAGCGGTAGCGGTCAGCGCCAGCAGGGGAGCGTGGACCAGTTCGCGGATTTCGCCGATACGGAGGTACTCCGGGCGGAAGTCATAGCCCCACTGCGAGATACAGTGCGCCTCGTCCACCACGATGCGGCTGATGCCCAGCACATCGATATAAGAGCGGAACAGGCGCGTACAGAGCCTTTCGGGTGATATATACAGGAACTTGCAGTCGCCGTAGGCGGCATTGTTCAGGGTCCGGTCCACTTCGGCGCGGCCCATGCCCGCGTGAATGCAGAGCGCCTTGATGCCGCGTTCCCCGAGGTTCTGCACCTGGTCCCGCATCAGGGCGATCAGGGGAGTGATGACGAGGGTCAGCCCCTCCGTCATCAGCCCGGGAACCTGGAAACAAATGGATTTGCCGCCGCCCGTAGGCAGGATGGCCAAGACATCGCGCCCCTCCAGCGATGCAGCAATGATCTCTTCCTGCATCGGCCTGAAGCTCTCGTGGCCCCAGTATTGCCTAAGGGTTTCGAGCGCGGTCACGGGAATATCAGAAGTATTTGCTTTCTTTCTCGAAGAGGGCGCGGTCGTCGCGGTTGGGATCCGGCTTCATCGCGCCGTTGTTGCGCAGGTCCTCGAAGAACTTCTTCTGCTCGCGGTCCAGCTTGCGCGGAATCCATACGAGAATCTTCACATAAAGGTTGCCCTTGCCGTAACTGTTGACCATCGGCATACCCTTGCCCCGCAGGACGGTCACCGTGCCGGACTGGGTGCCGGCATCGATCTTCAGCCGATGCGGCCCGTCGAGCGTAGGTACCTCGATCTCACAGCCGAGCACCGCTTCCGGAAGCGAAATCACCCGGGTATAGAAGAGGTTCTCGCCCTCGCGTTTGAGCGTGTTGTGCGGGAGTTCCTCGATGACGACCAGGAGGTCGCCGTTGAGGCCGTCCTTCCCGGCGCTGTGGCCTTCTCCGCGGACATTGAGCTGCATTCCGTTCTCCACGCCGGCGGGAATCGTGACCTTCACCTTCTCGCGGATGCGTTCCAACCCCGTTCCTTTGCATTTCGGACAGGGATTGGTGACGATCTTACCCCGTCCGCCGCACTGCGGGCAGACCGCATAAGAGAGCGACATACCGAAGATGCCGCGCATCCGCTGCTCCACCTGTCCGCGGCCGTTGCAGGTCGGGCAGGTCTTGACATCGGAAGCATTCTTGGTACCGACACCGCCGCATTCGCGACAGGGGCGGTTATGCTCGATCTCCACCTCCTTGGTGCAGCCTTTGGCCATCTCCTCGAGGGTAAGGCGCACGCGGGTGCGGATATCGCGGCCACGCATACGGACACTGCCGCCGTTTCCGCCGAAACCTCCGCCAAAGCCGCCGAAGCCGCCACCACCGCCGAAGAAACTGCCGAAGGCGCCGCCGAAGAGGTCGCGAAGCACATCATTGATATCGCCGAAGCCTTCGAAGCCGCCGGCACCGCCGAAGCCCGCACTGCCGTCCACGCCGGCAAAGCCGAACTGGTCGTACTTCGCGCGCTTCTGCTCGTCGCTCAGCACCGAATACGCCTCCGACGCCTCCTTGAACTTCTCCTCCGCAGCCTTCTTGTCCGCGTCGGAATCGCCCACGTGGCGGTCCGGATGCCATTTCAGCGCCGCTTTCTTGTAAGCGCTCTTTATTTCGTCGAGGGTGGCCTTCTTATCGACGCCCAACACCTCGTAGTAATCTCTTTTCTCTGCCATTGAATTGATATTGTTATTAATCTGCAAGCATAAGAGCGCATTTACCCGGATAGGGTTGCGGAGCAACAAGCGCTCGTTGCTTGCAGATTATTATGCTCCAACGATTACCTTCGCATAACGGAGTATCTTACCATTGAGCGTATAGCCCGTCTGAACGACATCGATGACCTTGCCCTTCAGCGCCTCGTCCGGCGTAGGGAACTGCGTCACCGCCTCGTGAAAATCCGTATCGAATTCGGCTCCCTTCGCCTCGATGGCCTTCAGCCCCAGGGTATGCAGATAATCGGTCAACTTCTTGTAAATCAGCGCCACACCATTGGTCTCACTGTCCTCGGCACTGACGCCCAGCAGCGCCATTCCGCGCTCGCAGTCATCCAGGATGGGCAGCAGCCCCTCGATGGTCTTGGACGCAGCGGAAGCCGTGATGGCCAGCTTCTCCTCGGCACTGCGCCGGCGGAACGTGTCGAACTCCGCCATCAGGCGAAGATAACTGTCCTTCTCCGCTGCCAATTTGTCAGCGACTTCCTTCATCTGCTGTTCGGTATAAACCTTCTTCTCTTCTTCTTTCACCGCCTTCTTTTCCTGTTCCGGCTTTTTGGCGGCTTGCTTTTCCTTTATGTCTTTTCCCATTCTGTTGTGGTAGTCTATTATCGTCTTTATACAACAATGGCAAGCCGTCAAATAGCCTGCCACCGTTCAAACCTTGACTTTTTGTCAACGGAACAATTTATCCACCGCCTTGGCGGAAGCCCCCATCGAGAAGACCACCACCCGGTCGCCGGGATGAATCTGCGTATTGCCGACGGCGATCTCCGCCTCATTCCCGCGGATAATCCCGCCCACGATCGCATTCTCGGGGAAAGAAATGTCCTTGAGCGGAGCCTTCGTCACCGGGCAGCCGGCTTCCACGAAATACTCCATCACCTCGGCATTGGTGCCCGCCATATACTTGACAAAGCGCGCCTTGCTGCTCAGCGTATATTTGAGGATACGGCTCGCGGTAATGAGTTTCCGGTTGATCACCTGGTCCACGCCCATCTCCTCGGCCAGACGGATATACTCGATATTCTCCACCGCGGCGATAGAACTGGCAATGCCCAACTTCTCCGCGGCCACGCAGGAAAGGATATTGCTCTCGTCCTTGTTCGTCAGGGCGATGAAAGTATCGAATTCACCGATGGACTCTTCCAGCAGGAAATCGGAGTTGCGGCCGTCGCCGTTCACGATGAGGATACTGTCCGGCAGACGCTCGGAAAGCGCGATGCAGCGCTCCCTGTCCTTGTCGATGATCTTCACGCGGATGCCCTGGGCATCGAGGCTCCGGGCCAGCATTTCGGCGGTCGGCGTTCCGCCCATGATCATCGCCGCGCCGGTACGGACGCGGGTATCGCCGAAAAAGCGCCTCAGGCATTCCTCGCCCTCTTCCTTGGAAATGGTGAAGACAAGGTCGCCGAAGCGGAAGCGCGTGTCGAGTTTCGGGATGATGGTGCTGTCGGAGCGCGATACGGCGATAATGCGGAATTTCTGCAGGTCTTCGGGCGGGTTCATCGCTACGAATTCCGACAGGCGCATATCCGGCAGCGAGGAATTCTCGTCGAGGCGGAATACGGAAATTTTCAGCTTTCCGTGCGCAAAATCCATATTGTCGCTCGAAAGGTTGTTCGCCAGCGCATCGACGATCTCGTCCGCAGCGATGCGTTCGGGGTAGATGACCTGGTCGATGCCGATTTCGCGCAGCAGGCGACGGCTTTCGCTGCGGAGCATCTCTTCATCGCCGACGCGGGCGATGACGCGCTTCGCGCCGAGTTTCTTCGCGAGGATGGCACCCATCAGGTTCACTTCCTGCGGAACGAAGGGGTAAACGGCGATATAGAGGTCCGCTTCCGCCACTTCGGCCCGCTCAAGTACATCCAGCGAGGAAGGGGTACCTTCGATCGTCTCTACGTCGGCATAGCCGGAAAGACGGGAAAGCCTGGCCCCGTCATCGTCGATGACCGTGACGGCGTGGCCGTCGGAACGCAGCATTTTGGCGAGGTGGGAACCCACCTCACCGGCACCTTCAATGACGACTTTCATAATCTCTGAGGTATTGGAATTTCTTTTCTCCCTTCATCCGGCCGAGCCGCATCAGGCAGATGCTGGTGTAGCCTGCGGGCCGGAAGGGGGCGTTTCCGCGCTGGCCCTTGAGCTTGCGGAACTCGCGGTGTGCCCGCCGTACGGCCTTGGCGCAGGCCTTCTTGGCGTTCAGGAAATAAAAGATGCAGGCCCCGATGTCCAGCAGATACCGGGTCCCGATGATGAGCGAAGAACGCAGCGAGCGCGGCAGGTTCTTGTGGAGCATCAGGAGGTTGTTGCGGAAATTGAGCTGCAGCTTGAACGGGGATTCCGGCGGCAGGGTGCCTCCGCCGACGTGATAGACCGTCGAGGCAGGCACGACATTGACCTCATAGCCGGCGAGTTGTATCCGCCAGCAGTAGTCGATTTCCTCCATATGGGCGAAAAAGCGCTCGTCCAGACCGCCCAGTTGCTCCCAGAGCCTGCGCCGCGTCAGAAGGCAGGCGCCGCTGACCCACATCACGGAGGCGGGGCTGTCGTACTGGCCCTTGTCCTCTTCGGTCTCCCGGAGGATGCGGCCGCGGCAGAAAGGATATCCGAAGCGGTCCAGCCAGCCGCCCGCGGCGCCGGCATATTCGAAGCGCTCGCGGTGATACCAGGAATGCAGTTTGGGCCCGCAGACCCCGCATTCGGGATGGCTGTCCATCCAGTCGACAAGCGGTTCGAGCCAGCCCTTGGGAACTTCGATATCGGAATTGAGCAGCAGGAAGTACTCCGCGTCTACCTGCTTCAGGGCCCGGTTATAGCCGCCCGTGAAACCAAAATTGTGATCCAGGCGGATGAGCCGGACTTCCGGGAATTTTTCAGCGACAAGGTCGGCCGATCCGTCGTGGGAGCAATTGTCCGCTACCACGACTTCTGCATCCAGCCCCTGCACGCTTTCCAGCAGCGGGGGAAGGAAGCGCTCCAGGAATTCCCGGGTGTTCCAGTTCAGGATGACGACGGCCGTTTTCATTTCTTTTCGCAATCGCAGTCTCCGCCGCAGTCGCAGTCTCCGCCACAATCACACTCCTTGCCTTCTTCGTGGCAGCATCCTTCGCCCTTCTCCTTGTGGCAGTTTCCCTTCTCCTTGTGGCAGTTTCCCTTCTCCTTGTGGCAGTTGCCCTTTCCGTGGCAGCAGTGGCCCTTTTCTTCCCCGGTGGCTTCGCGTACGCTTTCCACCTTGCCCGTGAAGTGGAGGGTCTTGCCCGCCATCGGGTGGTTGAAGTCCATCAGCACGTTCTGCTCATCGACGGAAATGACGCAGCCCTGGACGAGGTTCCCGTTGTTGTCGACCATAGGGATGACGTTCCCGGGCACGAGGAGGTCGTCGCGGACCTTGCCGTTCTGGGTGAAGGCGGCCTTGGGCAGGGGAATCCGCATCGCGGGATCCACGGTGCCGTAACCTTCTTCAGGACTGAGGGTAAAGGCGAAATCATCGCCCGCCGCCTTGCCTTCGAGTTCGGCCTCGAACTTCGGAAGGAGCATGCCGGCGCCGTGGGTGTATTCAAGGGGCCTGTCGGCGCTGGCGCTGTCCGCCACCTTGCCGTCCACGGTCAGGGTGTAGCTCAGGGCTACCACTTTATTCTTCTCGATTTTCATATTCTATTCTCCACTGAAATCAACGGAATTAAACGCTAAGGTAGGAATAAGTTTTGATAAACAAAGTCTTGCATCATCCGCAGCGGCGAAAAACTGCTGCCAGAGAGTCTTCATATTTCCGGTGATGAGCATCCCGTCCACGGGGCGGACCGTTACGCCGTCCTCGAAAAGGAAACCCTCTATCCCGTAGGAAAAATCGCCCGTGGCGGGGTTGCAGTTGCCCCCGTTAAAGTCAGTGACGAGGATGCCGCTGCGGCAGCGCCGCAGGAGAGCGGCGCGGTCCCGCGCCTGCTCCGGGCCGCTCTGCGGCCACGGCATCATCTTGACTTTCGTGGACGACTCCACGGTCGGGGCCATCGCCATCTTCCCCGCCATATAGGTGTTGAGGAAGTACTGTTTGACGACGCCGTTCTCTATGATGGGGGCGTTGCGCGTAGCCACGCCTTCCGAGTCGAAGTACTTGGCCCCTTGCAGGCCCTGTTCCCGGGGAAGGTCCACCAGGGTCATTCCCTCGGCGAACAACTTCTGTCCCAGGCTCCCGTCCAGGAAGGAGTTGCCTTGCTGGAGGGAATAGCCGCTCAGGGCGGCGAGCAGGGGAGAGACCAGTTTCCCGGCCACCTCGCTGTCCACCACCATCGTGTATTTCCCGCCCGGGAGCGCAGCGCTGTCCCTCCGCGCACAGGCCCGCTCCAGCGCCCTGCGCCCGCAGGCGGGGGCGTCCAGCGCATCGGCACGGCTCGAGGAATCCCAGGCGTAACCGCTGTATTTCCGGCCTTCGGCATCCGCGACGGTGATTTCCACGCCGTAGTCGAAGGAGGTTTCCGTATGGCAGCAGACCAGTCCTTCGCTGTCCATCACCAGATTGTCGTTCAGGGAATCGGAGTATTCGCCCTCTTCGGAGAGCAGGACCATCCCTTCCGGAAGCTCCGCTTTGCCCCTTACGGAGGCCTCCAGCGCCTTTTCTACGCGCTGAGCGGGCAGAACCTTTTCCTGCCTGGCGTCATAGAGGCCGGCTTCAAGGCCCGTCGTGGCGTCGCCCGCCTTGCGTCCCGCTTCCGGCAGTTTGCGGAGCGGGTCGGGCTCCATCGCCTTCGCCATTTCCATGGCCTTGCGGATGAAGCGCTCCAGCGGCTCGCGTTCCGTCCGGTTGGTGGAAAAACTGCCGAAGCGCTGCGCGATGAAAATCTCCAGGGAGAGGGAACTGTCCTCGCAGCGCGTGACCTTGTCCACCTCGCCGTCCAGGGTGGCGACGAGTTCCTCGGCGCTGCGGTTCAGCGTCACGCGCGCCGCCTCCGCACCCTGTGCGAGTATCGTATCGATGCACCAGCGCAAGAGCGCCTTGTCTTCTGCCGTAATCATTGTCCGCCTCCTACCGTAAGGTTCTCCACGAGTACGCTGGGGATGCCGCAGGACACCGGAGCGCTCTGCTCCTTGCCGCAGGTCCACTGGCTCTCGTCGATTTTCAGGTCCGAGGCCACCGCGCGGATGTCCGCGAGGGCCTTCGGGCCGTTGCCGATGATGTTGATATCCGATACCGGGGCGGTCAGCCGCCCGTTTTCAATGAGCCTTCCGCTCTTGACGAAGAAGGTGAAATCCCCTTCGCCGATCTTGACCTGGCCGTTGGAGAAGCGGTCGACATAGATGCCTTTCCGGACCGATGCGATCAGGTCCTCGACACTGCCGTCGCTGCCGTTTTCCATATAGGTGGCACGCATCCGGGGGATGGGATTGTAGCGGAAACTCTCGCGCCGCCCGTTCCCCGTGGGGGCTACGCCGTACCAGGCGGCGCTGATGCGGTCGTGCAGGAAGGAAGTCAGCACCCCGTCCGTCACCATATAGGTCTTTTGTCCGGGAACGCCCTCGTCGTCGAAATTGCAGGCGCCGCGGTTGCCCGGCAGGCAGCCGTCATCGACAATGTTGATTCCGCTGCGGCAGATGCGCTGGCCCATACGCTCGCTGAAGACCGACTGTCCCTTGCGGTTGAAATCGGCCTCGAACGCGTGTCCCATCGCTTCGTGCAGCAGGATGCCCGATGCGCCTGCGCCCATCACGACGCTCATCTTTCCGCCCCGCGGGCGACGTGCCTCGAAGGCTTCGTCGATGCCCCGGACGACCTCGTCCACCAGTTCGCCCACGACGCGCTCGCTGAGCATTTCCGCTCCCGCGCGGTAACTGCGGCTGGCGTTGTTGTTGATCACCTTCTTTCCGTTCGAGAAGATGGCGGTGACGGCGAGGCTGCCCATCGGCCGCAGGTCTTCGGTCAGTTCTCCCAGCGAGTTGAACATCAGCACTTCGCTCATATCGCAACTGAAGGAGGCGATGACCTTGAGCGTGCGGCTTTCGCGGCGACGGATTTCGCTCTCGATGCGTTGCAGCCAGGGGATGACGGCGGCGCTTTCCACATCGCGCCAGTCCCGGCCGACGGGGTAGAAATTCTGCGCGCCTTCGATGCGATGTGCCACCCCGCAGGCCTTGGGGCTCCCGCCCGCCGCGATGTTCGCCGCGGACCTTGCCGCTTTGCGCAGGGCGGCCATATCGGTGCTCTCGGCATAGGCATAGCCCGTCTTTTCGCCCTTCAGGACGCGGATGCCGCAGCCGTAGTCTTCGTGGCAGCCGCCGGAACTGACGGTGGAATCCCGCAGCATCAGGCTGGTGTATGCGCTGTATTCAAAAAAGAGATCGCACCAGTCTCCGCCGCAGGAAAGCCCCTCGGCCACAAGGGCCTGCAGTTCTCCTATGCTTACGCCGAATGTGCTACTCCTCAGTTTCATAACTGCTTGCAAACTCTTTGATCATATGATACTTTTCGTTGTCCTTGATCATCAGGACGGGCCCCGTTCCCTCGGCGATGACCGAGAACGGAGTGGTGGAATTGTCCGCCAGCACCCAGCGGTCGCACAGGGGGATGTAGGTCTTGAAAAAATAGGACAGGCCCATATAATAGCGCCTGCGTATGGTCTCTTCGGGGATGTTGTGTCCGCCCGCCGCCACGCGGTCCTTGACCCGCTTGACGGCCAGGTCCGGGGAATTGAGCCAGAAATACAGCACCGTCACGTGATACCCCTGCGCGTGCGCCTGCCGGATGATGTTGACCAGCGAGCGCGTTGCGAGTGTCGTCTCGATGCTGAAATCCATGTTCCGGCTGAGCAGGTATTTGATTTTCATCAGCATATAGCGGCTCGCGGAAATGGACGCGGCAGAGGGGTCGAAGGGTGACAGGCTCTTGGCGAACTCGTCCGAATTGACGAACTCCCGGCACTCCAGCATTTCAGGCAAGAGCATATACGAGGCCGTAGTCTTGCCGGCCCCGTTGCATCCTGAAATGATGTAGAGTCTGGGCATTAAGCCGTTGCTGCCTCCAGTTTGCGGAGCATCGAGAACATTACTACGCCGGAGATGACGCAGAGAGCCATCAGGACGGTCCAGTTAATCCAGAGCGGTACGTTGTCCCAGAGCATGGACGGGATGGAACTGAGGTAGTTGCCCACGGCGGTGGCCGCGAACCACAGACCCATCATCAGGCCTTTGTACTTGGGAGGAGCCACTTTGGAGACGAAGCTGATACCCATCGGCGACAGCAGCAGTTCCGCGAAGGTCAGGACCAGGTAGGTGCCGATGAGGTAGGTCGGGACGACCGGGTCAGGGGAGACGCCGCCTACGGAGATGAGTTCCGACGGGGCGGGCTGTCCCTTGGAGGCCATCAGCATAATCAGGTAACCGACGGCCGCCACGAACATGCCGAGGCCAATCTTGCGCGGTGCGGAGGGTTCCTTGCCCTTCGCGGCCAATGCGGAGAAGAGGGCCATCGACAGCGGGGTCAGCGCTACGACGAAGAAGGGATTGAACTGCTGGAACTGCTGGGGCAGGATGTGGATCTGCGCATCCATGCCGCTGTAGAGCCACCAGGCGCCGCACCACAGCGCGGCGGTTGCCAGGGCGCAAAGGGCCTTGCCGCGGCCTTTCTCCGACTGGAAAATCCCCAGCAGGGTATAGACCGATACGGCGAGCAGCGCGAGTGCCCAGATGTTGAAGCCGATTTTCAGCGGTCCGCTGACAGTGCTCTGGGTATAGTCACGGGCAAAGTAGGTCAGCGAAGAGCCGTTCTGGTGGAAGGCCATCCAGAAGAAGATGACGACGGCGAATACCCAGATGAGGGCGCTGATCCGCTCGCGGGTCTGCTTCGGGGTGAGTTCCACGGCCGCCTGCGTACCGGCGTCCTTCGCCTGCTTGGCGTTCACGTCGGCGTGCTTGAACCAGGCGCGGCAGCCCAGGTAGATCGCCATCGACAGGATGAGCGAGACGCAGGCGACCGCAAAACCGAGGTTGTAGGCGGTAGACAGGTGGTTGATGTAGTACTGGCTGAAACTGCCCAGGTCCATCGCGGCGATGTTGCTGCCCGGCATGGCGGCTTTCAGCGCTTCGAACTGGGCCGTGTCGGTAAGCGTACCGGCGATGCACTGGTGCGCCAGCGTGGGGATATCGGCCTTGTAGATGAGGCCTGCGCTGGCGAGATGACGGTTGGTCAGCGCCGTTGCGGCGGTAGGAGCGAACATCGCACCTACGTTGATGGCCATATAGAAGAGGCTGAAGGCTGAATCGCGCTTGGCGCTGTATTTGGGATCGTCATAGAGATTGCCCACCATCACCTGCAGGTTGCCCTTGAAGAGGCCCGTTCCCACGGCGATGAGCAGCAGCGCGCCGATCATCAGCGCCAACGCGAGCCCTCGCGAGGCGAAGGCATCGGTCGGAATGGCCAGGCAGAGGTAGCCGGTGAACATCACGCAGATGCCTGTCACCACGCATTTGCCGAAGCCGATCTTGTCCGCCAGCCATCCGCCCACGACCGGCATGAAGTACACGGCAGCGAGGAAAATGGCATAGAACTGTCCGGCCGCCGCAGCGGAGAATCCGAACTTGGCCTGCAGGAAGAGCAGGAAAATGGCGAGCATCGTATAATACCCGAAACGCTCGCCCGTATTCGCCAGGGCCAGCGCATAAAGTCCTTTCGGTTGTCCTTTGAACATTACAGTTTTAGTTTTTGGTCAAAAGACAAAGATACGAAAAATTTTATTCTTTCCGGCGGCTGAGTTGCCAGGAGTTGAAGATGTTCTGCCAGATGCTGTAGATGCCGCCTACGACGGAGGAGACGGGATTCATGAAGGTGTAGGCCATCCAGATAATCAGGATGGTGTTTTTCTGGCCGAGGGCCTGTCCGGCGCTGACGGTGCGGTCGAAGAACGAGCCGACGAGCCGTCCCACGCCGAAATTGAAGATGCAGACGACCAGCGCCACCGCGGCGAGGATGCCCAGCAGGGCGCCCGGCGCTTCGGAATGGACGATGGAGCGCGTGCACATCAGGATGGCGAGCGTCAGGCAGACGGCCCAGAGGTAGAAGGAAAGTCCGACGTGCCGGAGGATACGCCGATACAGCCGCGGGAACAGATAACGCACCAGCCAGGCGCAGAGGCAGGGGAGGATCAGCAGCGGGAAGACCTTGACGAAGATGTGGTTGAAGGCCAGGCTGAAGGGAACCCCCTCCATCGGATGCAGGAAGGGAATGACGGCTGGCACCGCCACCGCCACCAACAGATTGATCAGGACCGTATAGGTGATGACCCCCGCCATATCGCCGCCCAGCTTGCCCGTCACCACGGCGCAGGCATTGGCGGTGGGGCAGATGAGCACCAGCATCGCCGCTTCCAGCGGAATACGCCAGAGCCCTTCTTCGGGCGCGAAATAGACGGCGGCGGCAAAAATCAGGAACATCACGGCCTGGATGCCCAGCAGGATGAACTGCCAGCGATGCGGTTTGAGCTGATGCGGTTCGATCTTGCAGAAACTCAGGAACAGCATCGAGAAAAGCAGGAGCGGCTGCAGGGAGGTGCAGATCTTCTCGAGCACCGGTCCGGCGGGATGCAGGGCCGGGATGCTGTGGTAGATCAGGTACACCGAGGCCCCGGTCGCCATCGCGATAACCAGTATCCAATCCTTGATAAATCGCATCATGTTCGCAAAGTTAGGATTTTGTTTCTATATTTGTGTGACTAAAACCAGAAATTATGCTATTGATGATTCCATTGATGATTGGCTGGTGGGAGATTGTCATTATCGCGGTCGTGGCCCTTATCCTGCTCGGCGGAAAGAAGATTCCCGAGTTCATGCGTGGCGTCGGTGAAGGCGTTCGCGGGTTCAAGGACGGGCTGAACGGGGTAAAGAAGGACATTCAGAAAGATTCTGACAAAGAGCCTGAAAACCAGTGAGTTCCCCTGATGCTGAGATGAGCTTCTGGGACCATCTGGACGTATTGAGGGGTACCTTGATACGCTCGTTGGTCGCTTTGGCCGTGGCGTGCATTCCCGGCCTTTGCTGGAGACGGCTGCTCTTCGACGGCATCATCCTCGCTCCGACCCGCCCGGATTTCCCGGTGTACCGCCTGCTGGGCTGGCGGATGCAGATGCAGCTCATCAATGTGGAGGTCAGCGCGCAATTCTTCGTGCATCTGCGCTGTGCGCTCATCGCCGCGCTGGTCCTGGCCTTTCCCTACATCGTCTTCGAACTTTGGCGTTTTGTCGCGCCCGCCCTCTACGAGCGCGAGAAAAAAGCGGTGAAGAAGGCTTTCGGCCTGTCCTCACTGCTTTTCTATACCGGCGTCCTCATCGGCTATTTCGTGGTGCTGCCCGCCTGCCTGCAATTCTTTATGAACTACACGGTCAGTGACGCGGTGGCGAACACGATTACGCTCGGCTCCTACATCTCCCTCTTCGGTTCGATGGTGCTGCTCATCGGCATCGCCTTCGAATTTCCCGTCGTCATCCTGATCCTTTCATCGCTCGGAATCGTGGGGAAGGCAGGGCTGCGCAAGTCGCGCGCCTATGCGCTGATCGGCATACTGACCCTGTCGGCGCTGATTACCCCTTCGGACCCGATATCGATGCTGGTGCTCTCCGCACCGCTGTACCTGCTTTATGAATTGAGCATCCTGCTCTGCAGGAATTAGTGCTGTTCCAGCCTGCAAAGCGCCTCCAGCTGCGAAAAGACCTTGCTCCAGACGGCGGCCTCATCGGTCAGGACAAGCCGCTCCGGATGGAACTGCACGGCGGCGATGGGCAGGCTGTCGCATTCAAAGGCTTCGATGATGCCGTCCGGTGCCGTAGCGCTCACGCGGAAGCCCGGGGCCAGCGCCTTCACCGCCTGATGGTGGCTGGTATTGACCGTAAATTTTCCTTTGCCGATGATGCGGGCCAGGCGCGAGCCGCGGACGATCCGGACGGGATGCCCCTGCTCGCTGCGGTGATCCAGCGCGGAAGGACACTGGGAGGGCAGATCCTGCCAGAGACTGCCGCCAAAATACACGTTCAGGACCTGCATTCCCCGGCAAATGCCGAAAATGGGCTTATGCTGCCGGAGCGCCTCGCCGATGAGACGGAATTCGAAGGCATCACGCCGGGCATTCACCGTCCCGAGCTCCGGAACGGCGGTTTCTCCGAAGAGCAGCGGATCCAGGTCCTCGCCGCCGGGCAGCAAAATCCAGTCTACGGCGCGTACGGCTTCCGCGAGCAGGGTGGAATCGGCGATATCGGGAAGGACGACGGGCGTATGGCCCGCCGCCATCAGGGCATTCAGGTAATTGGCGTCCGCAGCGCAGCCGCCCGCCTCGGGGCACTTGTCCGCCACGCCCACGCGCCACTGCCCGGCCGCCGGAAAGGAAAGGACGGCCCAGAGCAGAAGGATATGCAAGAATCTCATCATCAGACGATTCCCTGCTCGAGCATAGCCGTCGCCACCTTCATGAAGCCGGCGATGTTCGCTCCCTTCACATAGTCCACGCTGCCGTCGGGCCGCTGGCCGTACTTGACGCAGGCCTTGTGGATGGAATCCATAATGAAATGCAGTTTCTCATCGACTTCCTTCTCGCTCCAGTTGATGTGGGAGGCGTTCTGGGTCATCTCCAGGCCGGAAGTGGCCACGCCGCCGGCATTGACCGCCTTGCCCGGGGCAAAGAGCACGCCGTTCTCCTGGAAGAAAGTGATGGCCTCGGGCCTGCAGCCCATATTCGAAACCTCGCAGCAGCACCAGCAGCCGTTCTTCTTGAGTTTCTCGGCATCCTCGCCGCTCAACTCATTCTGGAAAGCGCAGGGGAGAGCGATGTCGCAGGGAATGTCCCAGGCCTTGCCGCCCGGCGTAAACTTGCATTTGTCCGGGAACTTGGTGGCCATATCTTCCACGCGGTCGCGGTTGGAGGCACGCATTTCCGGCATATAATCGATCATCTCCGGCGTAATGCCGCCGGGAATGGAACAGACCCCGTCCGGTCCGGAAATGGCGATGACCTGCGCCCCGAGTTCCGTCGCTTTCTTCGAAGCCCCCCAGGCGACGTTGCCAAAGCCGGAAATGGCCACTTTCTGTCCCTTGATATCCTTGCCGATGCGGTGCAGCAGGTTCTGCGTAAAATACAGCGCCCCATAGCCCGTGGCCTCCGGCCGCAGGATGGAACCACCCCAGGTGATGCCCTTGCCGGTCAGTACGCCGGTATTATACTCACGCGCCAGTTTCTTGTACATTCCGTACAGATAGCCGATCTCGCGTCCGCCGACACCCACGTCGCCCGCAGGAATATCCTGGTCCGGGCCGATACACTGCCAGAGTTCCGTCATAAATGCCTGGCAGAAGCGCATGATTTCCTCATCGCTCTTGCCCTTGGGATCGAAATCCGAACCCCCTTTCGCCCCGCCCATCGGCAGGGTCGTCAGCGCATTCTTGAAAGTCTGCTCGAAGCCCAGGAACTTCAGCATCGACAGCGAGACCGCACGATGAAAACGCAGCCCGCCCTTATAAGGACCGATGGCACTGTTGAACTGCACCCGCCAGCCGGTATTCGTGCAAACCTGTCCCGCATCATCGATCCAGGTGACACGGAAACTGAACACCCTGTCCGGCTCAACCAGCCGCTCCACAATCTTCGCCTTCTCAAACTCCGGATGCCGGTTATACACCTCTTCGACGGATTCCAGCACCTCCTGCACCGCCTGAAGGTATTCCACCTCTCCGGGATACTTCGCGCGCAGCCGCGCCATCAATTCCTTTGTTTTCATTTTGGTTATTAGTTTTGTGTTCTGGCCAGCAACATTAGGGCACATTTACCCGGATAGGGTTGCGAAGCAACAAGTGCCCGTTGTTGCTGGCCAGGTCATTAGTATTCATCCCAGGCTTTAATCTTCAAACCAGAAGCGGGCAGGGTACAGAAAGCCGTGATGAACGCCGTCGCCAAGCGCGCATTCGTAATCAGCGGCACATTGAAATCGACCGCCGCCCGCCGGATCTTATACCCGTTCGTAAGTTCCGTCCGCGTAAAATTCTTGGGAATATTCACCACCAGGTCCACCCGGTGCTCCTTGATCAGCTCCTGCACGGGGACATCCTCCTGTCCGCCCTTCTCCCCGGGCCAGAGCGCCAGTTTCGCCGGAATGCCGTTGGATTCGAGATAATCGCGGCTGCCGCGCGTGCCCCACAACTCGAAGCCGTGCTTGTCCAGCAGGCGGCAGGCTTCCAGCAGATCGGCCTTCTGCCGGGCATCGCCGGAAGAAATCAGCACCGCCTTGCGCGGAATCTGCATTCCTACGGAGAGCAGCGCCTTGAGCAGCGCCTCATCGAAATTGTCGCCGATGCAGCCCACCTCTCCGGTCGAAGTCATATCCACGCCGGAGACGGGATCCGCCTGGTTGAGGCGGGCAAAGGAGAACTGCGAGGCCTTCACGCCCACATAATCCAGTTCGAACGCATCCTTGCGGCAAGGCTCCGGATGCATGCCGAGCATCGCGCGGGTCGCCAGGTCGATGAAATTCTCCTTGAGAATCTTGGACACGAAGGGGAAACTCCGGGAGGCGCGCAGGTTGCACTCGATGACCTTGATGAATCCGTGCTGTGCCAGGAACTGGATATTGAACGGACCGGTAATATGCAGCTCCGCAGCGATGGCGGATGCAATCTTGCGGATCTTGGCGGCAGTGACGCCGTAAATCTTCTGGGGAGGGAACTGCATGGTCGCGTCGCCGGAATGGACGCCCGCGAACTCCACGTGTTCGGAGATGGCATAGGCGAGCAGTTTTCCTCCGTCGGCGACGGCATCGAATTCGATCTCCTTGCAGCGCTTCATAAAGGAACTGATGACCACCGGATGCTCTTCGGACACCTCTACGGCCAGTTCCAGGAACTTCTCGAGGTCTTCGCGGCTGTAGCAGACATTCATCGCCGCGCCGGAAAGCACGTACGACGGCCGCACCAGCACGGGGAAGCCGACTTCCTCGACAAAGGAATAGACCTGGTCCATCGTGGTCAGTTCGCTCCAGCGGGGCTGGTCGATGCCGAGTTTATCCACGATGGAGGAGAACTTGTTGCGGTCCTCCGCCCGGTCGATATCCACGGCGGAAGTGCCGAGAATCTTGATTCCCTCGTTCTTCAGGGGCAGGGCGAGGTTGTTCGGAATCTGTCCGCCCACGCTCACGATGACGCCGTGCGGCTGCTGGAAGGCGCAGATTTCCAGAACGCTCTCCAGGCTCAGTTCGTCGAAGAAGAGACGGTCGCAGATATCGTAGTCGGTAGAGACGGTTTCCGGATTGTAATTGATCATAATGGTCTGGAAACCGTTGTTCTTCAGCGTCTTGACCGCGCTGACGGAGCACCAGTCGAATTCTACGCTGCTGCCGATGCGGTAGGCGCCCGAACCGAGCACCACCACGCCGCTGCCGCCTTCGCCCCGCTTCACATCGTGGCCGGAGCCGTCGTAACTGAGGTAAAGGTAATTGGTCAGTTCCGGATCGGCGGAAGCGTGGGTACGGATCTTCTTCACGCTGGGACGGATGCCCATCGCCTGGCGGGCTTTGCGGATTTCCTCCTCGCGCACGCCCAGCACCCGGGCCATCTGGATATCGGAGAAGCCCTGGCGCTTGCACTTGTCCATCAGGGACTTGTCCAGCGCGGAAAGGCTCTTGCAGGATTCCAGTTCGCGGTAGGTATTCTCAATATTCAGCAGCGAAGCAAGGAATACCTTGTCGATGCGGGTAAGTTCGTAGATACGGTCGATGCTGTAGCCCGCCTCCATCGCGGCGGCAATGGCAAAGACGCGGCTATCCGTAGGGTGGGAGAGAGCGTAATCGAGGTCTTTCTCCGCATAGGGCTTGTTGCACACAAAACCGTTGGCGCCCTGCCCGATCATACGCAGGCCCTTCTGGATGGCTTCTTCCATACAGCGGCCGATGGCCATCACTTCGCCCACGCTCTTCATACTGGTGCCGATTTCCCGCGATACGCCGTGGAATTTGGCCAGGTCCCAGCGGGGAATCTTGCAGACGACATAATCCACCTGCGGCGATTCGTCGGCGTGCCCGATTTCGTGCAGTCCGTAGCCGAGGCCGATCTTCGCAGCCACGAAGGCCAGGGGATAGCCGGTGGCCTTGGAGGCGAGGGCGGAAGAACGGCTGAGCCGGGCGTTCACCTCGATGACGCGGTAATCGCTGCCGTCCGGGGCAAAGGCAAACTGGATATTACATTCGCCGACGATATTCAGGTGACGGACGATCTTGAAGGATAGTTCGTGCAGGTAATCGATCTGCTCTTGGGTAAGGGACTGCGTCGGAGCGACGACGATACTTTCGCCGGTATGGATGCCGAGCGGGTCGAAGTTCTCCATATCGCAGATGATGAGGCACTTGTCATAACTGTCGCGCACCACCTCGAACTCGATCTCCTTCCAGCCCTTGAGCGATTTCTCCACCAGGACTTGCGGCGAGAAAGAAAAGGACTTGCGCGCCGTCGCGTCCAGTTCGGCCTCGTCGTCGCAGAAGCCGGAACCCAGTCCGCCGAGTGCGTAGGCCGCCCGCAGAATCACCGGATAACCCACTTCATTTGCCACGCTCTTGGCCTCTTCCAGCGATTCGGCCGCGTGGGAGCGGATGGTCTTGATGTCGATTTCGTCGAGACGTTTCACAAACAGGTCGCGGTCTTCCGTGTCGATGATGGCCTGGACCGAGGTCCCCAGCACCTTGATGCCGAATTCCTTCAGCGTGCCGTTCCGGTGCAGTTCAATCCCGCAGTTCAGAGCCGTCTGCCCGCCGAAGGCCAGCAGAATCCCGTCGGGGCGCTCCTTCTCGATCACCTGACGGACGAAGTCCGGCGTCACGGGCAGGAAATAAATCTTGTCCGCAATCCCTTCCGTCGTCTGCACCGTGGCAATGTTGGGGTTGATGAGGACGGTGGAAATGCCTTCCTCACGCATCGCCTTCAGTGCCTGCGCTCCACTGTAATCAAACTCTCCGGCCTGCCCGATTTTCAACGCGCCCGACCCGAGAATCAGCACCTTCTTGATCGCTTCCTTGTTCATCTTACCTTTAATAAAATAATATACTGATTAACTAATCACCATTTTGCCGCCTTGTCCATCAGTGCCTTGATGCGGTCGTTGCATAAGTTCCCGAGACTGCCGATATGGCTGTGCCGCAGGTCGGACGCCTTGAGCGCCGCGCCGCCGCCGAACTTGAATTCCCCACGGTTCACCTCTTCTCCCACCTGCCGGTAGGCATCGCGGAAGGCCATTCCGCCGAGCACGCGCCGGTTCACCTCTTCCACCGTAAACAGGTAATCGTAAATCGGCGATTCCAGGATATGCGTATTGATTTCGATATGCTCCAGCATCAGGCGGGTGATGCGGATGCAGTCGTGCGCCATCTCCAGCACCGGGAACAGAATATCCTTGAGCAACTGATAATCCCGATGATAGCCGTGCGGCATATTGCTGCAGAGCAGGTTGATCTCGTTCTCCGCGGCCATGATGCGGTTGCACTTCCCGCGCACCATCTCCCAGACGTCCGGATTCTTCTTGTGGGGCATGATGCTCGACCCCGTCGTCAGATTGTCCGGGAAATGGATGAAGCCGAAATTCGGGCACATATACAGGCAACAGTCGGAGGCGAACTTATTGAGCGTCAGTGCAAAACTGCCGATGGCGCCGGCAACTGCCCGCTCGCTCTTTCCGCGCGACAACTGCGCAGCGACGCTATTGTAGTCCGGACTGTCGAAGCCCAGCAGTTCCGTCGTCATTTCGCGGTCCAGCGGGAAGGAATTGCCGTACCCCGCCGCCGATCCGAGCGGATTGCGGTTCACCACCCTGTAGGCGCCGCCCAGCAGGTACATATCATTCACCAGGGCTTCGGCGTAGGCGCCGAACCAGAGGCCGAAAGACGAAGGCATCGCCACCTGCGCGTGCGTATAGCCCGGCAGCAGCACTTCCTTATATTGCTCGCTCAACGCCTGCAACTGCGAGAACAGGCCCTGGAGTTCCTCGCGGAAACGCAGCAACTCCGCCCGCAGGTACAGTTTGATATCGACGAGCACCTGGTCGTTCCGGGAACGCCCTGCGTGTATCTTCTTGCCGATTTCCCCGAGCCGTTCGGTCAGCAGCAGTTCCACCTGGGAGTGGATGTCCTCCACGTCCGGAGCCAGGGTGAAGGTCCCCGCTTCGATGGAGGCGGCAATCTGTTCCAGCCCCGCATCCAGCCGCTCGAACTCGTCCCGGCCCAGCAGCCCGATGCTCTCCAGCATACGGATGTGTGCCCGGGAGCCCTGCACGTCATATTTTGCCAGTCTGAGGTCCAGGACCCGGTCCTGTCCTACGGTGAAATCCTCCACCGCATCCTCGGCCTTCACGCCCTTATTCCAAAGTGTTGCCATATTGCGCTATGAATTGGATGTATTGTCTGACCGCCGCTTCTATTTCGCTGACGCGGATGAACTCGTCCGCCTTGTGCGAACGGGCCGATTCTCCCGGTCCCATCTTCACGGCGTCGGCGCTGATGCGCATCCAGTCGGAAGTGGTGGGGGAGGAGTAGGTTTCCAGGCCCAGGGCCTGCACGGTTTTCATCAGGAATCCGTCGTCCGCCGTAGCGGAGGAGCGGTTACGCAGATTCCTCGCTTTCAGTTCACTGCGGCAGAGGCCTTGCAATTCCGCCAGGATTTCCTCGTTGGTATAGCACTCGTTGGGACGCACGTCCACCACGAAAGTGCAACTGTCCGGGACGACGTTGTGCACCGTTCCCGCCTGTATCTGCGTGACATTCAGCCGCACCGGTCCCATCTTCGCCGACTCGCGCGCAAAGCGGTGGGCCCGGAGTTTCGTAATATCGTCCAGGGCGATGTAGAGGGCGTTCACCCCTTCATTCCGGGCGGCGTGTCCGCTGACGCCCTTTGCCGTTCCGTCCAGCACCAGCAGGCCGCGTTCGCTGGTCGCCGCGTGCATTCCCGTAGGCTCGCCGACAATCACGTCGTAGGGCGAGGGGAGCGTTCCGGTAGCGAAGGGGCCTTCCTCCGAATAGAGCCAGCGGGAGCCGTTTTCCCCCGCGCGCTCCTCTTCGCAGGTCAGCGCCAGCACGAGGTTGAAGGGCAGTTCTTTATCCAGGAAGTAGCGGAAGGCGGCCGTCATCGCGACGACGCTGCCGCCGTCGTCATTGCTCCCCAGCCCCCAGACCGTCTCCGGATCGTCGCCGGGATCGTGCGGGTCGCGGGTATAACTCTGCGCGGCGGGGACGGTGTCGATGTGCGCGTCCAGCACCAGGGTGCGCGGACCGCTGCCGCGTTTGAGGGCCGTCAGGTTATTGCCGTAGCGCACGCAGGGCAGCCCGAAGGCCAGCAACTTCGCGGCGAGCATCGTACACACCCCGTCCTCGTCGAAGGTGACCGAGGGGATGCGCACCATCCCGCGCAGCAGCGCTACCGCGTCTTGTGTCAGTTTCTCTATCATAGACAAATGCTTGTGCCGGAGGTCCCTAACGGGGCGGAACTGTGCTGGATGACCACCTTGGGAACGCCCTGCGAAAGGACCTTGAATGCATTTTCGAGTTTCGGGAGCATCCCTCCGTCGATGCGCTCTTCCGCGAGCAGCCTGCGGTAGGCCTCCGTATCGATGCGCGCAATCAGGGTCGCGTCATCATTCTTGTCGAGCAGCACGCCGGACTTTTCGAAGCAGATGATCAGTTCCGCGCCCAGGGCGGCGGCGACCGAAGAGGCGACCGTATCGGCATTGGTATTCAGCAGATGGCCGCTTCCGTCGTGGTTGATGGCGTTGATGACCGGCGTGAAGCCCGCATCGATGAGTTTGCGCAGCGCCGCGCCGTTCACGCTTTCTTTCCGGACATCGCCGACCTGGCCGAAATCGACCTCCCTGCCTTCTACGCTGATTGGCGGCCGCTTGGCCGCGCGCAGGATGTCACCGTCGCAGCCCGAGAGGCCCAAAGCGTTGCAACCTGCCTTCTGGAGCAGGGCGCAGATGTGCTTGCTGCACCAGCCGGCATAAACCATCGTCACGATCTGCAGGGTCGCTTCGTCCGTGATGCGGCGGCCTCCCACCATCCGGGCGGGAATGCCCATCTTCTCCTGCAGGCGCGAGGCCATCACGCCACCGCCGTGCACCAGGACCTTGGGCCCTTCGAGCGCGGCGAACTGCGCACAGAACGCGGAGAGCAATTCCTCGTTATCTACGACGTTTCCGCCTATTTTGACGACTTTGATCACAGGCTTTCCAACATTTTCTTGATGACGGTCTGTACGGATACCACCCGGTTGGCCGCTTCCGGAATGACGATGCTGCGGTCGGAATCGATCACTTCGTCCGACACGATCATATTCCGGCGCACGGGCAGGCAGTGCATAAAGTAGGCATTGTCCGTCACGGCCATATGCGCCGCGTCGATGGTCCAGCCCATATCCTTGTTCAGGACCTTTCCATAATCCTGCGGACGGGTGACGCCCGGGCAGCTCCAGTTCTTGGCGTACACGAAATCGGCGCCTTCCAGCGCTTTCATCTGGTCGTATTCCACTTTCGCATTTCCTGCGAAGCGGGGATCCAGTTCATAGCCTTCCGGATGGGTGATGACGAAGTCCACGTCCGCGGCATTCATCCACTCTGCAAAAGAGTTGGGAACGGCCTGCGGCAGGGCCCGGGGATGCGGCGCCCAGCTCAGGACGACCTTCGGACGGGCCTTGGTCTTGTATTCCTCGATGGTAATAAGGTCCGCAAAGGCCTGGCAGGGATGCACGGTGGCCGATTCCAGGCTGATGACCGGCTTGCCGCCGTATTCGATGAACTGCCGCAGCACGGTCTCCGCGTAATCGTAGTCGCGGTCCGTCAGGCCTGCGAAGGAGCGCACGCCGATGATGTCGCAATAACTGCACATCACCGGAATGGCCTCGCGCAGGTGCTCGCTCTTGTCGGAGTCCATCACCACACCGAGTTCCGTTTCCAGTTTCCAGGCGCCCTGGTTGACATCCAGGACCATAACGTTCATCCCGAGGTTCAGGGCGGCTTTCTGGGTGCTGAGGCGGGTGCGGAGGCTGTTGTTGAAGAAGACGATGAGGATGGTGCGGTTGCGGCCCAGCGCCTGGTCCGCGAACGGATGCTCCTTGACGTACTTGGCTGCCGCGAGTCCGGCCTTCAGGTCTCCCAGATCTTTTACTGATATGAATTCTTTCATTGTAGTATAAGCGTGTTTAGTAACTATCTAAAAATAAGCTGCTGCAACTTTTGTCAGGAGTCCTCTGCTCCCTGTTGCTGCGCAACCCTATCCGGGAAATTGAGTGACAAACCGAGTGACATGAAATTTATTTCAATGTCCGAGGTGCGAAACTCAAAGCCTTCAGGCAAATGGTCGCAGAGAACAGCCTGCCATCGTTTAATGCAGCACCTTATTTTTTTAGTACCAGTCAATTTGTAAGGCTATTCCATGCTTGAATGAATCTGTTGGCAGTTTCGGCGGAAACGGTTAGCGAGGGGAGCAGACGGATGACCGAGGCGCCGGCGGCGCCGGTGAAGAAGTGCTTTTCGAAAAGCAGCCGGTCCCGCAGGGTCTCATAGCCGGGCTGCAGTTCCAGCCCGATCATCAGGCCGCGCCCGCGGTATTCCTTGACCGCCTTGCTGCCTTCCAGCCCAGCGCGGAAAACCTCGCCGATGCGCGCGGCATTCTCCACCAGGTGCTCGCTTTCGATGACCTCGAGCACGGCGATCGCGGCGCTGCAGGCCAGGTGATTGCCGCCGAAGGTGGTGCCGAGCATGCCGTATTCGGCCGGGATGTTCGGGGAAATCAGCACGCCGCCAATGGGGAAGCCGTTGGCCATGCCCTTGGCGGAGGTGATGATATCGGCGTGCACGCCGCTGTGCTGATGGGCGTAGAACTGCCCGGTGCGGCCGTAGCCGGATTGGATTTCATCGGCGATGAGCAGGGTCCCCGTCCGGTCGCAGAGGCGGCGGAGTTCCTGCAGGAAGGCGTCTGTCGGCTCGTGGATGCCGGATACGCCCTGGATGCCCTCGATGATGACGGCGGCGTATTCCCGGCTCTCCAGTTCCCGCTCCACCGCGGCCGCGTCGTTCAGCGGCACGAAGCTCACCAGGGGATTGGCGTTGAAAGGGGAGCGGATCTTCGGATTGTCCGTGACCCCGACCGCTCCGCTGGTCCTGCCGTGGAAGGCCTTGGAGAAGGCCAGCACGCGGGCGCGGCCCGTGGTGAAGGAGGCGAGTTTCAGCGCGTTTTCGTTGGCTTCGGCCCCGCTGTTGCAAAGAAAGAGCGAGTAGTCGTCATAACCGCTTACCCGCCCGAGCCGTTTTGCCAGTTCCTTTTGCAGGGAATTCTGCACGGCATTGGAATAGAAGCCCAGCCGCTGCAGCTGCTCGCTTACAACTTTGACGTAGTGCGGATGGCAGTGGCCGATGCTGATGACCGCATGGCCGCCGTAGAGGTCGGTGTATTCCACCCCGTCCTTGTCCCACAAGGTCGTATCGAGACCCCGCACAGGCTCGATATCCCACAGTTTATATACTTTGAATAAGTCCATTGTCTAGAATGCGGAAGCTTTCAGTTTCAGTCCGGCGTCCTCCGGGAGGCCGAACATAATGTTCATATTCTGCACCGCCTGTCCGGAAGCGCCCTTGAGCAGATTGTCGATCACGGAACTGACGACGAGCCGCCCTTCGTGCTTTTCCAGGCTGAGCAGGCACTTGTTCGTGTTGACGACCTGCTTCAGGTCCACCGGGACGTCGCTTACGAAAGTGAAGCGCGCATCGGCATAGAAATCCTTGTAAAGTTGCTTCGCGTCCTCTTCGGAGAGGGGACAGTCGAGATGCGCCGTGGCAAAGATGCCGCGCGTGAAATCTCCGCGAAGGGGAACGAAATCGATGCGGGCGGCGTCGCTGCCCTGCAGTTTCGAAAGGTTGCGGCAGATTTCTTTCAGGTGCTGGTGCGTAAAGACCTTGTAGGCGGAGATATTGTCCGAGCGCCAGCTGAAGTGCGTGGTTGCGCCGGGTTTGACGCCTGCGCCGGTAGAGCCGGTAATCGCGTTGACGCTGACTTCCCCGCGCAGCAGGCCCGCCTTTGCGAGCGGCAGGAGCGCCAGTTGTATCGCCGTGGCGAAGCAGCCGGGATTGGCCACTTTTTCCGCTGCGGCGATGCGGTCGCGCTGCCATTCTGGCAGGCCGTAGACATAGCCTTCGCTTTCGTCGCGGAAATCCTGTGCCAGGTCGATGACTTTCAGCCCTGCGGGCGCCTGGTGCGAAGCCCAGAACTCGGCGCTCATTCCGTGCGCGGAGCAGAGGAAAAGGGCGTCGATGCCCTCGAGGTCGATCCGGTCGGTGAAACGGAGTTCCGTATCGCCAAGCAGTCCGCCGTGGACTTCGTAGAGGAATTTTCCTGCGCTGCTTGTGGAATGCACCCAGGCGATGCGTGCCTCAGGATGGTTGACCAGAATTCTGATGAGTTCTCCGGCGGTGTAGCCCGCCCCTCCTATGATGCCGACCCGTATCATTTCTCGAAAATTTCTACAAGATTAGTTATTTTTTTCGAGTTTGGCAAACTGTTGAAAAAGCTGTGAATAAAAACTGTAAATAATCAATTTTTCTATCGTAAGGAATGAATAATTTTGCAGTTTGTAAAGTAGTAGCAAATTACTTTAACAGGTTCGTAGTTTGTAGGTTAGAAAAACATAAATAAATCCAATCAGTAAAGATGAGTAAAAAGAAGGAGCTTTACAGCTCACCTGCTCTCAGAACCCTTGTGGTACGATTCAAGGGTTGTCTTTTGGTTAGTAATGGCATTCCGGATGCAAATGTCAAGATTGACGGCGACTGGAATGATGATGGCTGGGATGATTTAGATGATTAATCTTAACGTTTGCGCCTTATGAAAAAGATTTTTTTTGCAATATTGGCAGCGGGAAGCCTGTTCACTGGATGTACGCTCGAGACGAACGTTGAGAATCCCGAAGATTTTAACAAACGCCACGTTACTCTTCAGGCTGACATTACTCGTACGAAGACCACTGTCACGGACGAAGGTATTTATTCCTGGTCCGAAAACGAGACTATCGGTGTTGTTGAACAGGATGGGGAAGAGGTAATCACTTTCACTAATGAAGACATTGAGAATGGCCTTTTCTCGGGTACGCTTACTGTAGATAAAGACCCCGTCTTCGCCGTGTCTCCTGCCGCATTTGTTTCCGACGTCACAGAGTATGGCGGTCTCATTGAATATACTATCTCTCTGAGCGATATTGATAATTATATCCCCGGTACCACGAATGCCATTATGGTCGCTGGCTTTTCCGGTAAAGATGGTGATAATTACAAGTTCCATTTCAATCACGTAGCAGCCTTGGTTAAGGTTCCCGTTGTGAATGTCCCTGTCGGAACTGCCAAAGTAAAACTTACACTGGACAAGAACATCACCGGTATTTGGGCCGATCTGGATTCCACGAATCCGGTTTTGAACGTGGACACCAAACATGGGGATCCTTCCCTTACTTTGACGCTCAAGAAAGCCGTCACCAATCCCAATACTTCTGCGGATTTCTACTTCCCGGTTCCGTGCAACACCTATACTTCCTTCCAGTTTGAGATGCTCAATGCCGATGGTGACCGCATCAAAGGAATGAAGAAAACCGGGCTCGAAATCCAGCTTGCAGCTGCCGACCTCTTCCTGGCGCCGACGATTACCCTGCCTACTGTTGATATTGTGAAGGGTGCGGAATGGACCTATACTTTTACTGCTAAAAAATTCTCTGCAAATGGTACTCAGACGCTAACCGTTGGCACTGAGCCTGATGCAGTATCAATGGACTGGACGCTTGATGGTACTTTTAGCAATACAAGTGGCTACTGGGGCTATGACGCGACAAAGGGCCAGCAATTCGGTTCTGGGCCCAATCCCTATTCCAGTTTAACCCTTACGGCTGATTCTGGCGTAAACGGCATAGAAGATGTTGTAATCAACACCTCTGGTGCATCCAGCATCGATGCAACCGTTTCCGTTTCTGTAGGCGGTACTCCTTTCGTTATCAAGGGCTCAGATCCTGCCAAAACAAGTGAGTCTCTGACGGTATCGGCTACTGAATACACCTTCACCTCTCCTGACGGTAAACTGTATGTCGGGGACATCGTCATTTCCTATGAGAACTCTTCCTCGAAGGCCATCTATCTGAAGAGCATCTCTCTCAACCCGGATACCCGCATCGATCCTGAGCTTGCCTATTCCCCGGCTGCTTACAGCGTGGTTGCAAGTTCTGTTTTTGCTACTCCGACTCTTTCCGCAGTGGATGGCTTCGACGGCACGGTTACGTATGCGATTGTCAGTGGGAATGATCCCGATGTGGCATCCGTCAATGCCGAGACCGGTGCGGTAACCATTGGTACCAAGGCGGGTTCTGTTACCGTTACCGCCTCCTTCGAAGGCAATGATACCTACAAGCCGGGCAGCGCCAGCTATACCATCACCGTCGGCGCTGCTTCACTGTCTGTCAGCACGACGACCCCGGAGAATGCAGGATACGAGGAGGATTCGACAACTTCGTTCACGGTTACTTCCAACGTTCCCTGGACTGCGGTGGTGTCTTCTAACGGCTCTTACATCAAGGGCATCTACGTTGGCGAAACGCAGATCAATACGGCTACTCCTGTGGTTCAGCCGGCTTCTGCCGATGCGATTACTGTTACGGTCAAGTTCAATGCAAACGATGGCGATGAAAGAAGCGCCACCATTGCTGTCAACCCGACAGACCAGACCCATTACTCGGCGCTGAACAAGACGGTTACCGTCACTCAGGATGAATATGTTGCTCCTTCCGGCAAAGTTTTCACGAGAATCTCTTCCAGCAACGACCTGACTCTGGGCACCGATGCAGAGTATCTCTTGATTTATGTGCCCGCCAGTGGTGATCCGCTTGCCTTTAACGGCTCGCTTACGACCGGTTATAATGGAAGCGATGGTGTTACCGTAAAATTTGATAATAGCGGAGACGCTGACTACGATTCTTACAAGAGCTACGCTCTCACGATTTCTGCGGCCAAGACGACCAATAAGTATTGGATTAAGACCGCCGGTGGAAAGTATATCGGCAGGAATGCCAACAGCAATGGCGTTGATGAATACACACCTACAACCGAAAATCCTACTCCTGGCGACAATACTAATTACGATAATAGTATTGCCTTCAATTCCACCACTGGAGTCGTGAGCATTACCGGGAACGGCGGCAGGGCGTTGCTCTATTATCCGAATAACAGCAACTATAAGTACTACGCGGCTTCTAATATTGCCAATATGTACTTGTACAAGTATGAGGATACAACCACCTGGGATCTTTCCAGCATTGCTGTCAAAACGGAACCCAAGAAAATATATGAGGCCGGTGAGAACTTCGATCCTACGGGTCTGGTCATCACGGCTACTTACTCCGATCGCGACGGAGTGAAGGCCGATAAGACGGTTGATATTGCTTATTCTAATGAGACGGCTGAGGCCTTCACATTCAGCCCGACCACTTCCGCCGCCCTTACGACCGACAATACGTCTGTTTCCATCACCTGGGGTGGCGTGAGTACAACGCAGTCAATTACCGTTACTGCGGTATATGAGGTCACCTTTGCGGCGCCTTCCAATGGTTCCCTTGCCGTCTTCCGTGGCGAAGCTGAACTGACTTCAGGGAACGCTGTCCCTGCAGGCGCAACCATCAACGTCACAGCTGAGCCGAATAGCGGTTATGAGCTCACTGCCCTTGTGTATAACGATGGTTCCGACCACGATATCAAGGATGCAAAGACCTTTACGATGCCTGCTCATGCCGTGTCGATTACTGCTACATATGCTGAGATTCTGACACCGACCATCACTATGAACACAACGTCCATCACGAACGTCGCAGCAGCTGGTGGTAGCACGACAGCAAGCAGTGCCTATAACCTTTTGAACGGCGCGTCTAACGATGATGTAACGATTACTTGCGACGGAACGGTGGTCACTGCCGCCTCCAAGAATGCAACGGATGGTACCATCAATTATACGGTAGCTGCCAATACCGGTGCTGCACGGGATGGCTGGATTAAGGTGCAGTACAGCTCAGAGGATCCTCACGAGATTACTGTTAACCAGGTTGCTGCAACGTATGTCCTTACACTCAGCGCCTCTAATGGTACTGTTTCTGCTACGGTTGGCGGTGTAGCTCAGGCCAGTGGCTCAGCTATCGAGGTCGGTGCTACCGTGACCATTACGGCCACTCCATCCAGCGGCTACACCTTCAGCGCCTGGGATGTGTTCCAGACCGGTAACAGCAGCACGAAGGTGTCTACCGCTGGTGCCACTTCTCCTACCACCTTCACTATGCCCGCATTTTCAGTAACAGCCAGCGCGGCGTTCGAACAACAGCAACAAGATACAGAAGTAACACTCAGTATTAAAGATTATGCAAGTGCTCACTCATGGGTCAATGCTACTGCGTACACGTCTGTTACCATAGATAGCAATATTTCTGCTACAGGTGCGACAGGAGGGAATAACGCTAAGTATTATTCATCAAATGAGTCTTGGCGTTTTTATGAAGGAGACTCTGGAACTGTTACTATAACTGCTTCTACTGGAACCATTAAATCCATCACTTTTGTTTATGCAAACGGGAATAGTGGTGTTCTGAAGTATGGCGGTAATAACAAAACATCTGGAACTACAGTAACAATTAATAGTAGTTCTGCGGTATTTAGTGTAGGACATTCAAGTGGAACTAAAAATGGTAATGTTCAAATAACGAGTATTACTGTCGTTTACCGATGAAGTGGATCCTGTTCCGCCTGGAGCAATGAACCACAGGTTAGCATGTCCCATATTAATTGATAGCTACAACCGGTGTCATTTTGACGCCGGTTGTAGTTTTTATGCACTGTGTTCCCGCAGTTTCGCCATAAACTCGTCGGGGGTGAAAACAGGCAGGGCGGTGTAGGGTTTGAAGTGTTTTGCGTTTCCGGTAACGATGACGTCACTTTCCAATTCGGCGGCGGCAATCTGCATGGCGTCCTCGAAATCCGGGCATTCGGAATGGAGTGCGGTATAAACCTGGCCAAAACCTACGGGGAGGACTTTACAGGTTTTGTTTATTTCCTCGATCCGCTCAAGAATTACTTCTTGAGGGACGAACTTCCTTGCACAGTAGACGATGGTGGGAATGCTGGTACTGGCTATTCTGAACCAGATGTTATTAGGCTCTCCCATTTTCATTAAAGCCATAGAAGCTTCCCTGTAAACTCTGTCTTTGAGAAGACAGTCCAATACGACATTGGTATCTAGAAAAACCCTCATCGCTCCTGTCCTTTACTTAAAATGTATGCCAACCTGTCATCCTTCTCCAAATCCTCTTTCGTAATGTGGATATCCATTGTCAGATCCTTCCACTTGGGATTCGGCTCAATCGGGAACTTGATCCTTGGCCATACCAGGCCATCTTCATCCGGAGCAATCTTTTCCAAATGCTCTTCTACCAGATGGTTCAGGCTTTTCTTTTCCCGCTTCGCCTTCAGTTTCAGGCGTGAGACCAGATTGGCGTCCAGGCGGAACGCCGTTTGAATTTTCCGGGGAGTTGCAGTATTCATCGTCATCATCGTTTTTTGCAAAGATAAAACGATGATAACAAAATTCCAAACTGTTATACAATTGTTCCTTGTTAGAACTCCTCCGGGTGGTTACCGTAATAGACGCGCAGGGCCGTGGAACTGACCTTGATGAAGCCTTTGGCGTCGTCGGCGGTCCAACCCTTCTGGGTCTCGCCATATTCGCCGAGTTTGCTCTTCACGAGGTCGTTGGGGGAATCGACGCCGACGGTCTCGAAGCCGTATTTGCGCAGTTTCAGCGTCACCAGGCCGCTGACGTTGCGCTGGCTGCTCTCGAGCATCGCTTCGATGTCGCGCATCACGGGCTCGAGGTACTGGCTTTCGTGCAGGAACATGCCGTACCAGGTGCCTACCTGGTCCTTCCAGTACTGCTGCCACTTGGACAGGGTGAATTTCTCCAGGAACTTGTGCGCGGCGATGATCAGCATCGGCGCAGCGGCTTCGAAACCTACGCGCCCCTTGATGCCGATGATCGTGTCTCCGACGTGCATGTCGCGGCCGATGCCGTAGGCGCTGCCGATACGCTCGATTTCGCGGATTGTGGCAATCTTATCGGCAAAGGCTTTGCCGTTCACGCTGGCGATTTCGCCTTTCTCGAAGCCCAGGCTCAGCGTTTCCTCTCCGTCTTTGACCGCTTGCTTGAGGTAGGCGCTCTCGGGCAGGCCCTGGCGTGAATCGAGAATCTCGCCGCCGCAGATGGAGGTGCCCCAGAGGCCGACGTTGTAGGAGTATTTGAGTTTGGCGAAATCCGCCTTGAATCCGTGTGCGTTGAGGTAGTCCACCTCTTCCTTGCGGGAAAGGTTGCCGTCGCGCGTGAGGGTGATGATTTCCATTCCGGGGCACATCACGAGGAAGGTCATATCGAAGCGGACCTGGTCGTTCCCGGCGCCGGTGGAGCCGTGGGCAATCGCGTCCGCGCCGATCTCGTTGGCGTAGCGCGCAATCGCCATTCCCTGGAAGATGCGTTCTGACGATACGGAGATGGGATAGGTGCCGTTGCGCAGCACATTCCCGAAGACCATGAAGCGCAGGCTCTTCTCGTAGTATTCCTTAGTGACGTCGAGGGTGACGTACTTCGTCGCGCCGAGTTTGTAGGCGTTCTCTTCGTTGGTGCGCAGTTGCTCCTCGCTGAATCCGCCGGTGTTGGCGCAGGCGGCGTGTACTTCGTAACCTTTTTCCTTGGCGAGGTACATGACCGTATAGGAGGTGTCAAGTCCGCCGCTGAACGCGACCACAACTTTTTTCTTCTTTTCCATATCGAGTTACTTTTCTTTCGGGCTGTGAATTTCCAGATGCTCCTTCGGGTCGTAGAGCAGGCCGGTGCAGATGCACATCTTGTAGTCGTGGCTTTGGAGGATGTCGAAGTGACGGCAGCCTTCGCAGCCCTTCCAGAATTCAGGATCGTCGGTCAGTTCCGTATAGGGGACGGGACGGAAGCCGAATTCGTAGTTCATCTTCATGACGGCGGCGCCGGTGGTGATTGAGAAGATCTTGGCGTCGGGGAAGAGGCGGCGGGAAAGCAGGAAGGTCTGTTCCTTGATGCGCCTGGCGATGCCCATGCCGCGGAACTTGTGCGCGACGATCAGGCCGGAGTTGGCGACGAAAGTCTTGTGCCCCCAGGACTCGATGTAGGAGAACCCGGCGAACTCGCCTTCATCAGAAAGGGCGATGACGGCTTTTCCGGCGTTGATTTTTTCGATGATGTATTCCGGCGTGCGCTTGGCGATACCGGTCTTGCGCTCCAGCGACGAGATATAGATCTCTTCGCAAATCTGCTCGGCGTATTTTCCGTGTTCCGGACGGGCTACGTAAACCTGGATTTCCATAATGAACTTCCCAATACTAACTAAAATCCGCGCAATTTACGCAGATTTGCATAAAAAAGCAAGAAGCCCCTACGGGGAGGGGCTTCAAAAGATGGATTGGGAACTGCTTTCCGCGCTGGCCTCCAGATTGTCCGGAACGGCGGGGAAGAAGTCGATTCCGCTCCGCTGTTCGACGGCGTCGATGCTGGTGATGAAGGAACTGTAACTTGAGCCCTTGTGGCTCTCGTTCGTGAAGAGATAGGCGCAGCCCGAGGCGGCGGTCATCTCTCCGTTCGCATTGAAACTGCACTTCATCAGGCATTTGTAGAAGTGGCTCGGGATGCTGACGTCGGAAACGGTCGTGCTGTTCTCGAAGAGCAGGCCGACCACGACGTACAGGGTGTCACGGCCGGATGGCGCCGCGCCTTTGACTGCCTGCTCCAGCTGGTTCCAGACACCGTCGTTAAATCCGTTCTGGTGCTGGGGGGCCTGGTTGCTGTAGTAGAAGGTCTGCTTGTTCTGATTCGTCGTGCTCTGGCGGTAGTTGGACGCGCAGCAGTGGCCTTTGCTATAGCCGCTCACTCCGTTCTGCTGCCATTCGGAAGGGAAGGCGGGATCGTCCGTCCATCCTTCCTTGCGGCCTACGTTATTGTCCGCCCATGCGGTCTTGTGCATCGCGAATGCGCACCAGACGGGGCATTTGCGGTTCCCGTCCATCAAGACGGTGTAATTACGCATCGCCTTGTCGTTGGAAGTCCAGGTATGCGTGGCTACGGCGCGCTTGCTCTCGCTGCAGTTGTAGCGGTACCATTTGCGGCCGCTGTCGTAGGTCTCGCTGCCGGAAGTTCCGGTCCCGGACAGGGATACGGCAGGAACTTCGTAATTGGCCAGGTAGCCCGGTCCGTCAGGAGTAGGGGATTCGGCATTGGTCTTGAAGGACTGGATCGTGCCCGCTATGGTGACATAAGTCTTTTTGGACGGGTCCCAGACATCCAGTTCGGCGCGGTAGTAATAATCCGTGGAGGAACTCAGGTTGGCCAGTTCTGCCGTAAAGGTACCGGACGTGCCGCTGATGAGGTCCTGGCTGTAGGCCGTCAGATTCATTGCGCTTGCCTTCGTCCCATATACGAAGCGGGCGTTCTGCGGGGCGTACTCATTCTTCATCCCGCTGTAAGAGGCGGACAGGGTTGCCCCTGTCGCGCCTGTTTCAGTGGGTGAGGTCGCCGTTGAAACTGTTGCTGTGAGGTCTCCCTCCCCGGAGGTTCCGCCTCCGGATCCGCTTCAGTAGTAAACGACGAACTTGGACGTCCTGAGTTGTGTGTTGGTTCCGGAAGCAGTTGAATTCTGTAATGTTACAGTTGACGCGCCACCGGAATTCTCCCAGACGACTTTCTTATTGGTCGTATCAATACTGACCGTTCCGTTGCCGGCAGCAATGCTCCAATCTGCGCCGGAATATGTCCCCGTGTAATACATTTCAATCTTGGTAAAGGTCTTACCGGTGAAACTGATCTGATTGGCCCTGTAAACGCGGAGCGTGCTGACAGTATTATAAGATAGATTGACATTTGTTCCGCCATTCTTCAGCTGAGTGATGGTAATGCCGGAAGTCGTAGTCATTGAGATAGAATTTGAGTCCCCTGCAAATTCGCCGGAGTCAATCGTCTCTATGGTCGGATCGCCGCCTTGGCCGCCATTATTCTTGTCCTGCGTAATGGCAATCTCCTTGTAAATCGAAGGGCTGCCATCCGTGGGCGTAAGCGACACGGTAATGATGCCTTGATACGCGTCTTCAGAACTGTTCTCACCCTTGGGAGTGACGGTCAGCCCGTTATCCGTGCGGCTGATCGTTACCCACTCAAGGGTCTTGGGATTGTAATCCCAGGTTCCGTTTTTGGCCGTTACGCTAAACTCGGCAGGAGTCGTATCATCGTACGCCCAGGTCTTGGAGAGCGGGGTCACCTCGAGGGACGGCGCCGACGCATCTTCTTCGATGCTGGTGAAGAAGAAGTTGAAATTGCTGTGTCCGCTATCCCAGCCGTAGACCAGACCGCTCACCGAGACACCCTTTCCGTCCGTGGCGGCATTGGCTTTATACAGGTACAGCACATAACCGTTCGCCAGCGTAACATAACGGCCGCTCTGCGTTCCGATAGCCTGGATATAAGTAATGTCGAAGTCTCCTGCTGCCCAGGCCTGCATCATATCTGCGGTAGGGCTGACAGGATCCCCGTACTCGATTGTGGTCGCGGTTCCCGTTTTTTCGATGGCAGGTTGGTTGAACTCGACAACTCCCTTGTAACGGGTGGTAGCGCCGCTGACGTTGATGACGTCTCCCAGGGCAAGGCCGTGGTTGCTCTTATATACCAGAGCGAAGCCGGTGCCGTCACCGATCAGGACATTGGCGGCAGAAGCAACGCCGACGACGGTAACGCCGGTCAGGGAGTAATTCTCGGAAGGACAGGCCGTGATCGCATCGGCGATGGTCGTGCTGCCCTGCGTGGTGCTGACCTCGATACTCGTGCTCTGCGACGCTTCCCAGGGCTGGTCGCCCTCGACAGCGTTGGCATAGACCCATACGGTATATTCGGTGCCACTCTCGAGCCCGTCAAAGGTGACGCTGCCTTCAGAGACATCTTTGCTTTCAATTTCCGCCGGGGCGCCGGTTACGCCGATGGAGGCGTGATAGCCGTTCGTCGCCCGCTCGTCCGCCGTCCAGGTAACCTGAACGGAATTCGCCGTACAGACGCCGGCGCTCAGTTCCGGAGCGGGAAGGGTAGGCGTGCCGAATTGTACGTTTCCGAGCATAGCGGGCGCGGAAGCGCGGTAGGACGAACCGCTGGCAGGGACGGCCACAACTGAAACATTGTAGTAACCGGGCTCGCCCTCATACGTGTAGGAGGTGCCCTGTACGCTCGCTACGGTCGTTCCGACAGTGACGGTGTAGGTCTCGGCGTTGTTCACCGGACTCCAGCTGATGGTCATTCCGTCCACGGAAAGTCCATCGGGTGTCTCGAGGGCTTCGCGGGCGTCGGAGAGCTTGTACAGCGCAATCGCCTTTTGTGCGGACTTATAATAGCGGAAACGGCTGTTGTTGCCACTCTTGTAGAACTGTAACTTGGGACCGGCAGAACCGGCGATGATGGCATTTCCTCCTTCATCGATGGAGACGGTATTGGTGTACTCCTCCGTCTGGGAAGCATTGAATCCGTTGCTGTCTGCCGTCCGGCCGATATAATAGCCGCTCGCCGACAAGATGGTGACCGTATTGGCTGCGGTGGGCTCGGTAGTAAACGTAAAGGCCATTGCGGCTATCTCCTCGGTCTGTTCAATCGTGTTGTCTTCGACGACGACTTCCAGATAGTTGCCGGTGGCATCCAGGGGGTCGAGGCCGCCATTGAAGGCAATGGATCCGTCATTATCCGAGTAAACGATCAGGTATTCGCCGTCCCATTCAGACGGTGTGGTGATTACCTTTTCGTAATATGAAGAGGTCCCGGGCTGTTCATAGCTGCACTCGAGCGAATAAACTTCGCTGTCTTCAAAATCGCCACTGGGCGCAAATGCGATGGCTTTTACCGTGCAGTCTTCGGTGATCATGAACGGCTCTTCGTACAGAGTGGAGCTGGCATCAGGCTCACTTCCGTCCACGGTGTAGCGGATTTCCGCTGTGGAAGGATCGGCTATCAGGGTTACCTTGTTGTGGATGCATACACCCGAAAGCATGACAGGCATTGCCTGTCCCACGTAAGGGATGAGGTAAATCTTCGCCTGATCTGACTTATAGAAGGTGAAGTAGTTGCCTACATTGTACTGGAGACTGAAGAAATCGGTGTCGTTTCTCCAGCTTCCGATCGTCCAGGTACCGTCCGCATTGATCTTGAAGACATCGAAGGCGGCTTTATCTTCTTCGTCCACTTCCATACCCGCATTCCCGGAATTGGCAAGCTGGACGTATTTCCCGCTCTTGGCGTTGCGCAGGACGTATCCGTCCCCGAACTGGACCACATCGAACTTATAGGAGATGTTCGACTGATAGGGGAAGCTCTGGCTGGAATCGAAGAGGTTGATTTCCTCATAGTAAGGAAGCGTTCCGGCGGCGGAGTAGTTCCAGCGTCCGTTGCCATTCTCCTGGGCTTCCATTACTACCCAATAGTCTTTGGTGGCCGCTTTCGATACGATGATGTAGCTGCCTTCCAGCGAGGTCTCCAGCAGGGTGATGACAGGCGTCCTGAAGAGTTCGCCTCTCTCCAGCGTGGTGCTTGCGTTCTTGCTGCGCTTCGTCTCGATGATTTCGTTATAATTCTCATCGAAGAGGGCGACCTCGAAACTCGAATACTCGCCGACCGGAACGGGGACATAGAAGTCGAGTTCCTGGTTGAAGAAACGGACGGGTTCCTTGAGTTGCAGCCAAACGCTATTGCTACCCTGGGGGGTAGTGGTAAGTACGACGTTGTCGAGTGCGTCAAAGGTCCAACTGCCGGTGATGCTCTTGTCCATCGTGAGGCAGAGTCCGGCGGTGCCGACGGGAACATTCTTGTAAGTGACTTTTACAACGGCTGCAGCGTGGCTGAAGTTGAACTTGTATCCGTTCTCCTGAACCCCTGCGGGCGTTCCGAACATCACCGCATTGGTGGTGCCGGGAATATACTCGTCGTAGAAATCGGGCAGGGAGATGGTGAATTCCTGAAGCGTGCCGCCTGCGTCCACGCCGCTTGTCACGAAAGCTTCAGGCGTGATGGCAAATACGAGCGATTTGCCTTCCGTCTTCACACCCGCGAAGGTGCCGGTGGCAGCGTCCGCCAGCGTGAACTTGGAGGGGCAATCCGCATCTTCCTCTACGACGGCGAGCGTGTCGCCGAAGTTCCACGCATAATTTGCGCAGACATCGTCAATATCCACCGTCGTACGGCTGCTCTCTGCAGAAGCGATGATTTTTACCAGCTCCTTTCCTTCCGGGACGATGAAGCCGTAATTTTCATTTTCTTTGGCGCAGCCCGCAAAAATGGCTGCTATACCGAGAATGCTGATCAATGATTTTTTCATGGCTTCCTGGAATTAATTGTTGTCCCATCCGTCCCAGCCGCTGTCGACGACTGTGCCGATTTCCGTACCATTGTCAGAGATGTCGCCAGGACTGGCGAGAAGCAGCCCATCGGGCTGAAATTCAAGAGGTTCCGCGCTGGGAACGAGGTAAGTTTTAGTTTGTATCATAGGGTTAATAGTATATCCAAAGGATAATCACTGCAATTTACGTAAAATTTGTCAATTTTTAATCTTTTTTTACACTTTTTACGTTTTATCCTTTCATTTTCGCGAAAAATGCTGAAAATGAAAAGATTGATTTCCTTCCTTGCCGCGGCGCTGAGCCTCGCCGCCCCTTCCTGCGGAGAATTATTTGACACGCCCGCCGCCGTCACCGGTATCGAAATCCGCTTTGCCGACGACTGGTCCGCCCCTGCCCGCGCGTCCGCGTCGCTCCCGGATACCAATGATTTTATCCTGACGGTGCGGAATGCCGCCGGCGACCTGGTCTTCGAGGGCAGTTACGGCAGCGCCCCGGCCACCTTGACCGTCGCCCCCGGCACTTATACGGTCAGTGCGCAGTCCATGCGTTTTTCGGAGCCGCGTTTCGACGCGCCCTGCTATGGCGATACCCAGGTGGCTGTCGTGCTGAAAGGCCAGACGGCGCGGGTGCAACTCAGTTGTGCCCAGATCAACAGCGGTATGCGCCTGAAAGTGGGCACTACCTTCCGGGAAGCCTATCCCGACGGGCAACTGCATCTGCGCTGCAACGAAGGCCGGCTGCCCTATGCCTATGGCGAATCGCGTACCGCCTATTTCCTGCCCGGGACGGTCTCCCTGTTGCTTTCGCAGGGGGGCAGCGAGCAGTTGCTGCTGACCCGCACGCTCGAAGCGCGGCAGGTACTGGTCCTGGGGCTGGGCGCTTCGACCCGGGAAGGGGTGAGCGGCATCGAGATTCAAGTGGATACGGCGCGGCGCTGGCTTTCGGAAGAGGTGCAGATCGGCGGGGGTGCCGATGAAAAGGAGTCCGCCTATGGCGTCGGGGAAGTGGCGGCGCACGCGGGGGAGAGCGGCGTCTGGGTGTATGGCTACATCGTCGGTGGAGATTTGACCAGCACGAAATGCTCGTTCGTCCCTCCCTTCTCGAGTCGCACGAATCTGGTATTGGCGGCCAAATCCTCCGTGACGGACCGCTCCGCCTGCATTTCCGTACAATTGGCGAAAGGGGATATCCGCGACGCGCTGAACCTGGTGGACCATCCGGAAAACCTGGGCCGCCAACTCTATTTGAAAGGGGATATCGTCGCCGCTTATTACGGCTTGCCAGGGCTTCAGGCCCTTTCGGACTTCGAATGGAAATGATGCACCGCCTGTACCAGCAGGGAGCCGAGCAGGCCCGAGCAGACGGAGCCCATCAGGACCGCAATCTTGCCGGCGTCACGAAGGTGCGCCATGGTTTCTGGCGCCAGGTCGGAGAAGGAAAGCGTATCCACGAAAATGGACATCGTGAACCCGATACCGCCCAGGCAGGCCACGGCGAAAAACATTCCCCAGTTGGCGCCGGCCGGCATTTCTCCTACCTTCAGCCGGATGGCCAGCCAACTCAGCAGGGTGATGCCCACAGGCTTGCCGAGCAGCAGGCCGAAGAAGACGCCCATCCCGACACTGCCCAGGGCAACGTCCCGCAGGAAGACATTGAAATACGACAGGTCCGTAATCTCCACACCCGCATTGGCCAGGGCGAAGACCGGCATGATCAGATAATTGACCCAGGGCGAGAGGGCGTGTTCCACGCGGTAACTCATATCCATCGACCCCTGCGCGATATGGTGTAACTGCCGCAGGCAGTGCTTCTGGGGGCCGTTGGGGAAGGCTTCGCCGTCGTCCAGGGTATCGAATTCGTCCACGCGACGGATATAGTAATTCCGCTTGTGGAAGTACTGTGCCTTGTTGTAGCGCGCCTTGGCGGGAATCAGGAAGGCCATCACCACGCCGGACATCGTCGCGTGGATGCCCGAATAGTAGAACAGGGCCCAGACCACGACCGCACAGAGCAGGTAGGGGAAGACGCTCTTTTCTCCGAGCCGCCTCAGCAGCAGGGTGAAGGCGATGACCGCCAGCGCCACCAGCAGCAGGGGAAGCTGGATACTGCCGCCATAGAACAGCGCGACCACGAGGATGGCGATCAGGTCATCGGCGATGGCGAGCGCCGTCAGGAACACTTTCAGCGATGCGGGAACCTTGGGGCCGAGCATCGACAGGATGCAGACGGCGAAGGCGATATCCGTCGCCGTCGGGATGCCCCAGCCACTGGCCGCAGCCGTTCCGTGGTTGACGGCGGTATAAATCAGGGCAGGGAAGATGACGCCACCGAACGCGGCGATGACGGGCAGCATAGCCTTACGGAGACTGGAAAGTTCTCCGCTGGCCACTTCGCGCCGGATTTCCAGGCCGACGGTGAAGAAGAAAATCACCATCAGGATGTCGTTGATGAACTTTTCCACCGTCATGTCGCGGGGGAAAGCGAAGTCCAGCACGCCGTTGGGGCTGTGCATCTCCATCGTGAAGGTGGTATGCAGGAATCCGTGGTACGCCTCCCGGGTGAAGGGAAGGTTGGCCAGCAGCATAGCTACCGCCACGCAGACCATCAGCAGGGCACCCTGGAACCAGGGACGCTTGCTGAGCCGTCCGCTGCGCCGGTTGAAGGTCACCAGGCTTTTGTTCCAGGTGTAGATGGGGATGAGTTTCACGTCAGAAGAGTCTTCCGGTATTGAATTTGGCCGCCAGGGCCTCGCCGGCCTCGCGGGTCTGTTCGTCGCTCAGCGGCTTGTTCTTTTCCGCCTTGTACTGCTCTTCCAGCCGCTTGAACTGCCGTTTGGTGTCCAGGGTAAAATTGCTGTTCTGGATCCAGGCAAAGTAGGAAGGTTCGCTGTTGTACACCTCGCGCGCCTTTTTTCCCTTGTGCTTGCCGAAGGCGATGACGGCATCACCGTCCGCATCGAGCAGCAGGCTGCCGGAAAAATCGACGAATTTCTTTCCCGTATAGGCGGAGAGTGATTTGACGTCGTTCTTGAGGGTGTCCGGATAGCGGTCGAGCTGCCCCTTGAGCACTTCGTAGGTGGCGAGGGTATCCGCTTCGGCCGTGTGGGCGTTCTCGAAGTCTTCGCCCCCGCAGTAGAAACGGTAGGCGGCCCGCAGGTTGCGCGGTTCCATCATATGGTAGATGGCCTGGACGTCCACCATGGCCGCATCGTGCAGATCGACGCGGATTTCCTTGTGGGCGTAGAGGCGTGCCCGCTCCAGTTCCTCCGCCAGCATCGGCAGGTCGAACTTGGCGGAATTGAAGCCGGCCAGGTCGGCCCCTTCGAGCCAGTCCTGCACTTCGTCGCAGACCTCGAAGAAACGCGGGCACTGCGTGAGCATGTCGTCGGTGACGCCGTTGACGGCGGATGCGCCCGGATCGATGGGGCGCTGGCACTGGCGCTCATAGTCCCAGGGCTTGATCTTCCAGGTCTTGACGCGCTGTTCTCCGCCGGGGAACACCTTGACGAAACTGAGTTCGATGATGCTGTCGGCAGGAATATTGAGCCCCGTACTTTCGATATCGAAGAAAAGCAGAGGCCGCTGAAGGTTGAGTTCCATCGCCGTGGCGCTTTAGGAAACCATGATCGGCATCAGGATGCCGCAGACCTTTTCCTTGGCCGCTTCCTCCTCGGAGGGCAGGATCAGCACGGAATGCTTCGAATCGGAGAACTTGAGCACGAGCGACTCGCAGCCCATGTTCGAAAGGATTTCGATGAGGAACGAGGACTTGAAGCCGATGCTCAGTTCGCCGCCGTTGTAGTCGCATTCGAGTTTTTCGTACGCGGCAAGCGCGAAGCCGAGATCCTGCGCGGTCACTTCCAGCTGGCCCGGCCGGAGGTCGAGCTTGATGTGGTTGGAGGACTTGTTGGCGCAGACCGACACGCGGCGCACGGTGTTCAGCAGCTGCTGGCGGTCAATCTTGAGGATATTGGGGTTGTCCTTCGGGATGACGCTGCGGTATTGCGGGTACTTGCCCACCACCAGGCGGCAGATCATCATCGTTTCGCCGAAGTTGAACTGGACGGTCTTGCTGTCGAAACGGACGGTCACCTCGGCGTCCTTGTCCAGGATGGACTTGAGCACGCCCGCGGGCTTCTTGTGCAGGATGAACGAGGCCTTGTCCGCCACTTTCGCTTCCGTGGTGGTGTAGCAGATGAGCTTGTGCGCATCGCTCGCCACGAGGGTGGTGGAGGCGGGTTCCATATCGAAATAGATACCGTTCATCGCAGGACGCATCTCGTCATCGGCGGTGGCATAGACCGTTCCGCTGATGCCGTCGATGAGTTCCGTGGCGGGGAAGGTCACCTCGGTGGCGTCGTCCTCCGCACCCTTGATCGCGGGATAATCGGCGGCCGGGAAGTAGGGGAGCGAGGAATTACCATTGTTCCAGATGCACTCGAAGGTGGAGTCTCCGGCGCTCTTGATGGTCAGCGGCTGGTCGGGCAGGGCCTTGAGCAATTCCGTCAACTGGCGTGCAGGGACGGCGATGCTGCCTTCCTTGGCGGTGGAGTCCACCGGGACCACCGTCCGGAGCGTCAACTCCTGATCGGAGGCGGTGAGGGTCAGTTTGTCCCCCGTTAACTCAAAGAGGAAATTTTCCAGGATGGGAAGGGTGGTCTTCGCAGGGATGGCCTTGGAGACATCCATAATGCCTTTCAACAGTGCTGCGCTCGAAACAATGAATTCCATATCGTTATTTAGTTTTATTTCCAGAATTGCAAAAATAATAAACTTTCCGGAAAGTTGGCACATATTTTGAGTTTTAAATCCGCCGGAAAATTCAAAATTTCGAGATATGAAAAAAACATTTCTGACTATCCTTCTTTCCGTGGGCCTCAGCGGGCTTACGGCCTATGGTATCGTCAAGGCGACTGCCCCTCAGACCTTAGGAGATGCTCCCGTTTATTCTTCCGACGGCGTCTATCAGGTGCCCGCGGGAACTGTCAATTTGTCAGTGTCCGATTATCCGGATTTCACCTATGCGGCCGAGCGTGCCGTGGATGCGGTGGTCTTCGTCAAGGTGACGATCACCCGGCAGTACCAGCCCATCCAGGATCCGTTCTTCCGTTTCTTCTTCGGCGATGAGGGCGGACAGCGGCAGTCCGAGGGAAGCGGCTCCGGCGTCATCATCAGCCCGGACGGCTACATCGTCACCAACAATCACGTGGTGCAGGATGCCTCCAAGATCGAAATCACCCTAAATAACAATAAGGTGTATGAGGCGAAGGTCATCGGCACCGATCCCGCGACGGACGTCGCTTTGGTGAAAATCGATGCTGCAGGCCTGCCTACCGTGGAATTTGCCGATTCGGACAAACTCCGCCTGGGAGAATGGGTGCTGGCCATCGGCTCTCCGCTCGGCGAGCAGCTGCGTTCCACCATCACGGCCGGCATCGTGAGCGCGAAAGGCCGTTCGATGCCCAATTACAGCGGAGAATTCAAGATCGAGTCCTTTATCCAGACCGATGCCGCAGTCAATCCCGGCAACAGCGGCGGCGCCCTGGTCAACAAGGCGGGCCAGCTGGTGGGTATCAACACCGCCATCGTGTCACAGACGGGCTCCTATACGGGCTATTCCTTCGCCGTTCCTTCCAACATCGTCCATAAGATCGTTTCCGACCTGATCGACTTCGGTTCGGTCAAGCGCGCACGCCTCGGCGTAACCATGTCGCCGGTGACTGAAAAAATAGCCTCCGAAATGAAACTTTCTTCGCTGGACGGCGTATATATCAATGAGGTAGTTTCCGGCAGTGCCGCCGACAAGGCCGGCATCAAAACCGGGGACGTGCTGGTGAAACTCGATTCGACGCTCATCAAGACCCCTTCTGCATTGCAGGTGAAGGTGAACAGCTTCCGGCCGGGCGACCGCACCGAGGCGACGATAGTCCGCGACGGCAAGACGCTCATCCTTTCCGTAGTGTTCGAAGAGGCTCCTGAAACCCTGGTGGCGTCCGACGGTTCGGCATCCTTCTACGGCGCCCAACTGCGCGCCCTGACCAAGGAGGAACTCGCCGCCGCCCGTATCGATCACGGCGTGCTCGTGGTCAGTGCAGGAAAGGGCAAGATGGCGCAGGCCGGTGCCGACGACGGGTACATCATCCAGTTCGTCAACGAAAAGCCCGTGAACAAACCTCAGGATGTCATTGACATCGCGAAGAAGAGCAAGCGCTCTGTGTTCGTGGAGGGCATAACCTCATCCGGACGCTCGTTCTACTTCGGGTTTGGAAAGGATCAATAAAAAATATGAGACAACTTAAGATTACCAAGTCGATCACCAACCGCGAAAGCGCTTCCCTGGACAAGTATCTCCAGGAGATCGGCCGCGAGGAGTTGGTGTCGCCGGAAGAAGAAGTAGAACTTGCCCAACGCATCCGCGAAGGCGATGAAGAGGCCCTGGAAAAACTCACCAGGGCCAATCTTCGTTTTGTGGTGTCCGTGGCAAAGCAGTATCAAAATCAAGGACTTAGCCTCCCGGACCTCATCAATGAGGGCAATCTGGGCCTGATCAAGGCCGCCGAGAAGTTCGATGAAACCCGCGGTTTCAAGTTTATCTCCTACGCCGTTTGGTGGATCCGCCAGTCGATCCTGCAGGCGCTTGCCGAGCAGTCCCGCGTGGTGCGTCTTCCGCTCAACCAGGTAGGTTCGCTGAACAAGATCAACAAGGCCCTCTCGAAATTCGAGCAGGAATACGAGCGTCAGCCTTCCACGGAAGAACTTTCCGAGATGATTGACATCCCGCACGACAAGATTGCGGATACCCTGCGCGTTTCCGGCCGCCACGTGAGCGTGGATGCGCCCTTCGTGGAGGGAGAGGAGAATTCCCTGCTGGACATCCTGCCCAACGACGACAGCCCGAGCGCGGACAAGGGACTGACCAACGAATCCCTGAGTACGGAGATCGAGCGTGCCCTGCAGGTGCTTACCCCGCGCGAGCAGGAGATCATCCGCTCGTTCTTCGGCATCGGCTGCCAGGAAATGACGCTCGAGGAAATCGGCGAACGCCTGGACCTCACGCGTGAGCGCGTACGGCAGATTAAGGAGAAGGCCATCCGCAAACTCAAGAAACCTTCGGCCCGTAAGCTTCTTATTCCTTATCTTGGATAATATGCCGGAACAGTTTTTAGCGGCGCGCATCTGTGAGGCGCTGCAGTCCCTGTATGGCGCGCAGGTAGCGCCGGAGACGCTTCAGATTCAGCCGACGCGTAAGGAATTCGAAGGGGATTTCACCCTGGTGACCTTCCCCTTGCTTCGCATCTCCCGCCTTTCGCCGGAAGCGACGGGCGAGGCCATCGGCGCGGCGCTTTGCGCCTCCTGCCCTGAAATCAGTGCCTACAATGTGGTAAAGGGCTTCCTGAACCTCAGTTTCTCCTCGCTCTATTGGGGCGAACGCTTCGAAGCCATCCGCAAGGATGCCTCCTTCGGGCAGTTGCCTGCGACGGGGAAGCGCGTGATGGTGGAGTTCTCCTCACCGAATACGAACAAGCCCCTGCACCTGGGGCATATCCGCAACAATCTGCTCGGCGACAGCGTATCGAGCCTGCTCGCCGCTGCCGGCCACGAAGTGATCCGCACTACGCTGGTCAACGACCGCGGCGTACACATCTGCAAGTCGATGTACGCCTGGCAGGAGCGCTTCAACGGCGCTACGCCCGAATCGACGGGCAAGAAGGGCGACCACCTCGTGGGCGACTGCTATGTCGCTTTCGCGCAGATGGAGAAGGAAGACCCTTCCGTCATGGACAAGGTGCACGAGATGCTGGTGAAGTGGGAGCAGGGCGATCCTGAAGTCCGCGCGCTCTGGGAGAAGATGAACGGCTGGGTGTTCGATGGTTTCGAGCAGACCTACCGTGCCCTGGGCATCCGCTTCGACAAGACCTACTACGAGCACGAGACCTACCTGCTGGGCAAGGAACTCGTGCAGAAAGGTCTCGATATGGGCGTATTCACGCGCGACGACGACGGCTCCGTCTGGTGCGACCTGACCGCCGACGGCCTGGACCGCAAGTTGCTGCTCCGCTCCGACGGCACCTCGGTCTACATCACCCAGGACCTGGGGACCGCGGAACGCCGCTTCTCCGAATACAAGCTGGATTCGCACATCTATGTCGTGGGCGATGAGCAGAACTACCACTTCCAGGTGCTCAAACTCATCCTTGCCAAACTCGGTTTCGACTGGGCGGAGCAGATCTACCACCTCAGTTACGGTATGGTGGAACTGCCCAACGGCAAGATGAAGTCCCGCGAGGGAACCGTTGTGGACGCCGACGACCTGATCGAGCAGATGTACGGCGTCGCCAAGGCGACCTCGGAGGCCTCCGGCAAACTGGGAGCCCTCGCTGACGACGAGAAGGAACGCCTCTACCGGATGATCGGTCTGGGCGCCCTCAAGTACTTCATCCTCAAGGTGGATCCCAAGAAAAAGATGCTCTTCAACCCGGAAGAGTCCATCGATTTCAACGGCAATACCGGTCCTTTCATCCAGTACACGCACGCCCGTATCTGCAGCATCCTGCGCAAGGCGGAGGAGGCAGGGGTAAAGCCCGTCTGGAAGGCCGATGCGGCGCTCTCCGCCAAGGAACTGCGCCTGATCAAACTGCTCTGCGCCTATCCGCAGAAGGTGGACGAGGCCGCCAAGGCGCTTTCGCCCGCACTGATCGCCAACTACGCCTTCGACATTGCCAAGGAATTTAACCAATACTACCACGATACCAGCATCCTCAAAGAACCCGATCCGGTGCTGATGCAACTCAGGCTTGCGCTCATCGGTACTTTTGCCCGGGTACTTGAGGCGGCGATGAAGATCCTCGGAATTGAACTGCCCGACCGGATGTGACATACCCACTTCCGTCAAGGAAGTCCAGAAGCTGGGATGGGATTACATCGACATCATCTTCTTTACGGGTGATGCCTTTGTAGACCACCCCAGTTTCGGTACAGCCTGCATCGCCCGCTATCTGCAGAAATTCGGTTACCGCGTGGCGGTCGTGCCCCAGCCGAACTGGCGGGACGATCTGCGGGATTTCCGCAAACTGGGCCGTCCGCGGCTCTATTTTGCCGTGAATGCGGGGGCGATGGATTCGATGGTGAACCATTACACCGCCGCCCGCCGCCTGCGTCACAACGACGCCTATACACCGGAAGGCAAGGCGGGGCAACGCCCCGATTACGCCGTCAGCGTTTACAGTGGCATCCTCAAGCAACTTTACCCGGACGTACCGGTTGTGATCGGCGGCGTGGAGGCTTCGCTGAGGCGCCTCACGCATTACGATTACTGGCAGAACAAGTTGCTTCCCTCGATCCTCGTGAGCAGCGGTGCCGACTGGCTCTGCTACGGAATGGGGGAGAAGCCGATGCTGGAACTGACCCGTGCCATCGAGGCGGGACGGAACCTTCGCCAGATCGAACAGATCCCGCAGTTGGCCTTCTTCCGTACCGGCAGAATCGGTGCAGCGGAGACCGGGAGAGCCTCGAAAAACCGTAGCCGCCCGTGGCTCCGTGAACGGGAGGGGCCCGCAGACGAAGGCTGTGGGAGGGATGAGCAAAGCGAAGTTTTGCGAGGCCCTTCCGGCGAAGCGAATGCACCGATGCTGCTGCACTCTTACGAGGAATGCTGCGCCGACAAGCGGGCCTTCGCCGAAAACTTCCACTGGATAGAGACCAACGCCAACCTGATGCATCCGGCAGTCCTGCTGGAGCCGGTGGGGGAGGGTTACGTCCAGGTGAACCCGCCCTGTCCTCCGGCGACGACCGAAGAAATGGATTCCTTCTGGGACCTGCCCTTCACCAAACTGCCGCACCCGCGCTACGCCGGCAAACGCATCCCGGCCTACGATATGATCAAGGACTCGATCATCACGCACCGGGGCTGCTTCGGCGGCTGTAATTTCTGTACGATTGCCGCGCACCAGGGCAAATTCATCCAGTCCCGCTCCGAAAAGAGCATCCTGGCCGAAGTGCGCAAACTGGCGGCGATGCCTTCTTTCCACGGCAATATCTCGGATCTGGGCGCGCCTACGGCGAATATGTATGGTATGGGCGGCCGGGACAAATCGCGCTGCGCGGTCTGCAAACGCAAATCCTGCCTTTTCCCCGCCGCGTGCGTGAACCTCGATTTTTCGCACAGGCGGATCCTTTCGCTCTATGAAAAAGTGCTGGCCGTTCCCGGCGTGCGTCACGCTTACGTGGGCAGCGGCGTCCGTTACGACCTCTTCCTGACGCCGGAAGGCTTCCGCGACGAGAGCGGCCGCGATTACCTGCGTGCGCTGGTGCTGAAGCATACCTCCGGCCGGCTCAAGGTGGCTCCGGAGCATACCGAGGACAAAGTGCTGCAATATATGGCCAAGCCCTCCTTCCGCTATTTCGAGCGCCTGAGAAAGGAATTCGATGCCATCAACCGCGCCGAGGGGCGGCACGTGGAGATCGTTCCCTACTTTATCTCCTCGCATCCGGGCTGTACGATGAAGGATATGCAGCGCCTGTCGCAGAACCCGACACTGCGGGGTGTCTGGATGGAGCAGGTGCAGGATTTTACCCCTACGCCGATGACGACTTCTTCCGTCATGTTCTGGACGGGACTGGATCCGCGCACCCTCGAACCGGTCTTCGTGGAACGCGATCCGGCAAAGAAAAATGCACAAAAATCAAAGTTTTTTGCAAAGCCCGATAATTTGCATTAATATTGCGGCTTTAATTGTAGCAAGAAATGCTGGATAACCGAAAAAGGCACGTTGTAAGTTATGAGAATATGTCTCCCGAACTCGCGGAGGCATTCAATGAGAAATATCCTGCAGGCTTCAATGACTACCTTCAGGACCTCGTCAAGTATACCAAGCCGGACGGGACTCCCTTCTATGCCGTTACGATTGAACTCCCGGATTCTATCAACCTGGTGAAAATCAAGGTGAAGACCGATGATCTGGAGGATATCGAGCGCTGGCTGGAAGGTGAAGAGGACGCGGAAGAGGCGCAAGTCACCGGAACGACCGTATCCTCGGACGGCGACGGAGGTACCCTGCCGGATGACAACATCTCGCAGTACGGTACCGATGAAGAGGCTGGGGAAAATATCTGAAAATAATCTTCTTCTCCTCCTGTCGCTGGGGGTCGGTATCTGTGCCGGCCTCGCCGCAGTCCTGCTCGAACGTGGGATTTCCCTGATCCAGTCAGGGCTGATGCCCTGGATGACCGCCCCGGACGGATTCGCCTGGGGCCGTTTTGTGCTTCCGGGTGCCGGTATGCTGCTGACCCTGCTCTTCGTGCGTTTCCTGGTCCGGGACAATATCGGCCACGGAGTGACGAAGGTGCTGCTTTCGCTCTCGCGCGAAGACGCCCGCATCCGTCCCCATAACATGGGTTCTTCGCTCGTGGCCAGTGCCATGACCATCGGCTTTGGCGGTTCGGTAGGTGCGGAAGCCCCGATTGTCTATACGGGAGCGGCACTGGGCAGTAATTTCGGCCGGGCGGCCGGGCTTTCCCAACGCGGCATTTCCATCCTGGTGGGTTGCGGCGCCGCAGGTGCCGTGTCCGGGATTTTCGGTGCACCGCTCGCCGGGGTGCTCTTTACGCTCGAGGTGCTGATGTTCAATCTCTCGATGTCGTCATTGATGCCCCTGCTGCTCTCGACGGTCAGCGCGGCCGTGGTGGTCTATATCCATGACGGCGGTGTCGCGAAATTCGCCTGCGACCTGACCCCGTTCCAGCCTTCCAATATTCCCTTCTATATCGCCCTGGGCATTATTTGCGGGCTGATTTCCCTTTACTTTATGCATACGGCCCTGGCGCTCGAGGACCGGCTTGCCCGCCTGCGAGGGAACTTCTGGCGCTGGCTGGTCTGCGCACTTTCGCTGGGACTGCTGATCTTCCTTTTCCCGCCCCTTTTCGGCGAAGGCTACGACAGTCTGCGTATGATGCTCGGCAGCCGCGATATCGCCGTATCGGGACCGCTGCCCCTGCCGCTTTCTTCGCCCTGGAGCGTGCCCGCGTTCTTCGCGCTGATTCTGCTGCTCAAGGTGTTCGCGATGACTTTTACCAATGCCGGCGGCGGTGTGGGCGGCACCTTCGGCCCGACGCTCATCGTCGGCGGCCTGACGGGCTTCGTGCTCTCGCGCTCGCTGAACCTGCTGCTCGCCGGGACGGGCATCGTGATCCCGGAGCACAATTTCGTGCTGGTGGGTATGGGCGGACTGATGGCGGGGGTCATGCAGGCGCCGATGACGGCGATCTTCCTCATCGCCGAGATTACCGGCGGCTATGAACTGCTGCTGCCGCTGATCCTCTGCTCCACCGTTTCCTTCGGCACAATCCGCGTCCGCGAAAAATACTCTATCTATTCCAAACGCATCGCCCAGAGCGGCGACCTGATGACGCACGACAACGACCACAGCGCGCTGATGCTCATCAAGACCGCCCAACTGGTGCGGGACAAATATCCCCACGTCAGCGCCGGGATGTCACTGCGCGAACTCGTCGGCCTGCTTTCCGGAAGCACGGCGGCGGTTTATCCGGTATTGGACGGGGATGGCCGCTTCGTCGCCCAGGTAGAAGTGGAACATATCCGCAAGATCGTCTTCCGCACGGAACTCTACGACCGGATGTTCGTACGCGACCTGATGGAAAAACCGCCTTTCACGGTAGGAGCGGATGAGAGGATGGAAGCGGTGATGGAGAAATTTGCCAAAAGCGGGAGCTGGCGGCTGCCTGTGCTTGATGCGGAAGGCCGTTATCTGGGCTTCATTTCCAAGTCCCGCGTGCTGGAAGCCTATCGGGAGGCCTTAAGGGAAATTTCCAGAGACTAAAATAAGCTGCAGCAACGGATGCTTGTTGCTTCGCAACCCTATCCGGGTAAATGCATCCTAACGCTGCAGCTTATTATAAAGAAAGAAATATGAAAAGTATATATATAGATTGTATAGCGGAGAAGTTGGGGCTGAAGACCTGGCAGATCGAGAATTGCGTGGAACTCTTCGCCCAGGGGGGCACCATCCCTTTCATCAGCCGTTACCGCAAGGAGATGACGGGCGGAATGGACGATGCCGAGGTCGCTTCCGTAAAGCACTGGGCGGGCGTCTTTGACGAAATGGAAAAGCGCAAGCAGACGGTGCTCACCAATATCGAAGCGGCGGGCGCGCTGACGAAAGAACTGCGCGATGCGGTGGAAAACTGCGTATCCGCGACCGCCCTCGAGGACCTTTATCTGCCTTACCGGCCCAAACGCCGTACGCGGGCGACCGCCGCCAAGGAACTGGGGCTGGAGCCGCTCGCGGACCTGATGTGGAACCTGCGGACGAAGAATCCCCGCGGCGATGCGCGGCGTTTCCTGCGGGAAGGCGTTGCCGATGAAGAAGCGGCCCTCTCCGGTGCCCGGGACATCATCGCCGAGCGGCTGAGCGAAAGCGCTCCCATCCGCGAGAATCTTCGCTCCGTCCTGCGGCAGCGCCGCATCGTTGCCAAAGTGACCAAAGCCGGCACGAACGCGGCGGAGGCGGACAAGTACCGCAGTTATTTCAACTACTCCTTCCCGCTGTCGAAAATTCCCGCGCACAACCTGCTGGCGCTGCTGCGGGCTTCGCGCGAAGGCTGGCTGAACCTGAGCATCGATGCGGATCCGGTCAAATCGGCCGGCGGCATCCGTTATGCCTTCTGCAAGGCGCAGGGTTACCCCGCGCCGGAACTGGATGCGCAGATTTCGCTGGCCTGCGAGGATGCGTGGAAGCGTTTGCTGGAGCCTTCGCTGACGACGGAAGTGCTGCGCGAGGCCAAGGAAAAGGCCGATGCCGAGAGCATCGAGATTTTCGGCGGCAACCTTCGGCAGTTGCTCCTCGAAGCCCCGCTGGGACAGAAGCGCGTGCTGGCCGTGGACCCGGGATTCCGGAACGGTTGCAAACTGGCGGCCCTGGACGAGCACGGTGGCCTGCTCTGGCATGGCATCATTTTCCCTCATCCGCCCCAAAATGACAAAATCAAGGCGCTGACGACTCTTGAGCGCATTGTATCGGAATATCGCATCGAAGCCATTGCGCTCGGGAACGGTACGGCCAGCCGCGAGACAGCGGATTTCCTTTCGAAACTGGACCTGCCGCAGGGCTGCCGCGTATGGACGGTCAGCGAAGACGGAGCTTCCATCTATTCCGCTTCCGAGATTGCGCGGGAGGAATTTCCCGACGAGGATGTGACGGTGCGCGGTGCCGTCTCCATCGGCCGCCGCCTGATGGATCCGCTGGCGGAACTGGTGAAGATCGATCCCAAGAACCTTGGGGTGGGGCAGTACCAGCACGATGTGGACCAGGACCTGCTCAAGGAAAAACTGGACGATACGGTGGAGTCCTGCGTGAACAGCGTGGGTGTGAACCTCAATACCGCCAGCCCCTACCTGCTTGCTTATGTAGCCGGCATCGGCCCTTCGCTCGCCGCTTCCATCTATGCCTGGCGGACCAAGCACGGCGCTTTCCGGAATCGGGAGGCCCTGCGGGAGATTCCCCGGCTGGGGGACAAGACCTTCGAGCAGTGCGCGGGTTTCCTGCGCATCAAGGGAGGGGAGAATCCTCTGGACGATTCTGCCGTCCATCCCGAATCCTATTCCGTGGTTAGCCGTATGGCTGCCGATAAGGGCGTCAGTGTCAAGGAGTTGGTGGGTAATGCCACGCTTTGTGCGGGCATCCGTGCAGAAGATTATGTCAGCACCACCACCGGCCTTCCCACGGTACGCGACATCCTGAAGGAACTCGCCAAGCCCGGACTGGACCCGCGCGAGCAGGCTTCGGGTTTCGCTTTTGCGGAGGATGTGCGCGATATCGCCGACCTGCATCCCGGCATGCAGTTGCCCGGAATCGTGACGAACCTCACGGCCTTCGGCGCCTTTGTGGATATCGGCCTGCACGACAACGGCCTCATCCACGTCAGTCAGATGGGCGTCAAGGGCCTGCACGACCCTTCCAAGGTGCTCAAACTGCACCAGAAAATCCAGGTGGAAGTCCTTTCTGCGGATGCGGAACGCGGCCGCATCTCGCTTCGGCTAACCCAAAAAGCTCAGTAGGATACCTGCGGCGACCGATGAGCCGATGACTCCGGCGACATTGGGGCCCATTGCGTGCATCAGCAGGTGATTCTCCGGGTCGGCGGCCAGTCCGACCGTCTCGGAGACGCGGGCGCTGTCCGGTACGGCGGAGACGCCGGCATTGCCGATCAGCGGGTTGATCTTGTGCCCTTCCTTGCAGAAGAGGTTCATGAACTTGACGAAGAGCACGCCGCTGAAGGTGGCGATGATGAAGGAGATCAGACCGAGCAGGAAGATCTTCAGGGACTTACCGGAGAGGAAGACGTTGGCCTGCGTGGAGGCGCCCACGGTGAGTCCGATGAGCGTCGTCACCACATCGATCATCGGTCCGCCGGCCGTCTGCGCGAGGCGCCGGGTGACGCCGGATTCCTTGAGCAGGTTGCCGAAGAACAGCATGCCCAGCAGAGGCAGACCCGAAGGGACGACCAGCGCGGTCACGATGAAGCCCGCGATGGGGAAGATGATCCTTTCCCTGCGGCTCACTTCGCGGGGACGCGCCATACGGATGAGCCTTTCCTTCTTGGAAGTCATCATCAGCATGATCGGTTTCTGGATGACCGGTACCAGCGCCATATAGGAATAGGCCGATACGGCAATGGCGCCCATCAGCTCCGGAGCGAGTTTCGAGGAAAGGAAAATGGCCGTGGGGCCGTCTGCACCGCCGATGATGCCGATGGCACCGGCTTCCTGCGGAAGGAAGCCCATCCACAGCGCCAGCAGGTAGGCGCCGAAGATGCCGACCTGCGCTGCCGCGCCGATGAACATCAGCCGGGGTTGCGAGATGAGCGCGGAGAAATCCGTCATCGCTCCGATGCCGAGGAAGATCAGCGGGGGATACCAGCCCTGGCGGACGCCCTGGTACAGCACGTTCAGGACGGAGCCTTCTTCGTAGATGCTGATCTGCATTCCGGTCAGTACGGGGATGTTGCCTACGATCATACCGAAGCCGATGGGGACCAGCAGCAGCGGTTCCCATTTCTTGACGATGCCCAGCGTGATGAACAGGATGCCGATGGCAATCATCCCGAAGTGTTGCCAGGTCATGTTCGCGAAGCCCGTGAAGGACCAGAACTGTTGTAATGCGTCGAAGATGCTGCCCATGGTTCCTTTATGCGATGGTTGCGATGAGTGCGCCTTCGAGGACGGAGTCGCCCTGATGGACGGCGATGGACTGGAGTTGGCCGTCTGCGGGAGCGAGGATGTCGTTTTCCATCTTCATTGCTTCCAGTACGGCAATCTTCTGTCCGCGTTGTACGCTCTGTCCGGGAGCGGCCAGTACCTGGATGATGACGCCCGGGAGGGGAGCGGTGATGGCCTTTGCGCCGTCTGCCACGACCGCTTCCGCGGGTGCCGGCTTCTGCGCGGCAGGTGCTGCAGCTGCTTTTCTGGCAGGCGCTGCGGCCGCTGCCGGCCTGTCGCTTTCAACGGAGACGTTGTAGGGTTTTCCGTTCACTTCTACCTGTGCGCTGTCCCCGACGATGCTTTTTACCTGCACCGCGTATTCTTTTCCGTCTATCGTTATTTTATACTTCATAATCTGCAACTCTTTTCAAAATCAACGCTTTGCCTAAAGCTGTATGTGAAGTCCCGCCACCCGGAAGTCCCGGGGCGAAGGGTAAGTGTCCGGCTGTTTTCCAGCTCCAGGGCGACGGCAATCGCCGCGGCGATGCGGGCCTTTTCCTCTTCGTCATCAGCGGCTGCAGGGGCTTCCGGCAGTTTTTCACCGGAGCGCCGTGCTGCGCTGCGCATGAAGATTTCCCCCATCAGGCCGTAAAAGAGGTAGAGGATGAGGAGCGCCGTGAAGACGACGCCGATGCTGATGAGGGCGAGAATCAGACCGTCGTGCATTACAGGGGCAGGTTATCGTGTTTCTTGGGCGGGAGGTCAAGGCGTTTTCCGTCCAGGTAGGCCAGGGCTCGGATGATGCGCCAGCGGGTGTCCCGGGGCAGGATGACGTCTTCGATATAGCCTTTCTGCGCAGCCTGGTAAGGATTGCAGAACAGTTCTTCGTAATCTTTTTCCTCTACGTCTTTGAGGATGCCCACAGCGCCTTTTGCGCCCATGACTGCGATTTCCGCCGAAGGCCAGGCGTAGTTGATATCTCCGCGCAATTGCTTGCAACTCATAACGATATGGGCACCGCCGTAACTCTTGCGCAGTGTTACGGTGACCTTGGGCACGGTCGCTTCACCGTAGGCGAAGAGCAGTTTGGCCCCGTTGCTGATGATGGCGCCGTATTCCTGCTGCGTGCCGCAGAGGAAGCCGGGCACGTCGACCAGGGTGACGAGCGGAATGTTGAAGGCGTCGCAGAATCGCACGAAGCGGGCTGCCTTGCGCGATGCATTGATATCGAGTACCCCAGCCATCTTTGCGGGCTGGTTGGCGACGATGCCGACGCTGCGGCCGCCCATATGCGCGAAGCCGACGATGATGTTCGGGGCAAAATCGCGATGGACTTCGAAGAATTCGCCGTCGTCCGCGATGCTGCCGATGACGCTGTACATATCGTAAGCCTGGTTCGCGGAATCAGGGATGATGCCGTCCAGGTCCGGACAGGCGCGTCCGGCCGGATCCTGCGTGGGCTTTTCCGGGGCTTCCGAACGGTTGTTCTGCGGAATGAAGGAAAGCAGCTGCTTTATCGTGGCGATGCCTTCCTGCTCGTCCTCAGCAGCAAAATGGGCTACGCCGCTGCGGGAGGCGTGGACATCGGCACCGCCGAGTTCTTCCTGGCTCACTTCCTCTCCGGTGACGCTTTTGACGACCGCCGGGCCGGTCAGGAACATATGCGAAGAGCCGCGGACCATCAGGGTAAAGTCGGTCAGGGCGGGGGAATAGACGGCACCGCCGGCGCAGGGGCCGAAGATGCCGCTGATCTGCGGAACGACGCCGGAGGCGAGGATGTTGCGTTCGAAAATCTCTGCATATCCCGCCAGGGCGTCGATGCCTTCCTGGATGCGGGCGCCGCCGGAATCGTTCAGCCCGATGACGGGCATACCGGTCTTGACCGCCAGGTCCATCACTTTGCATATCTTTTCCGCCATCGTCTTGCTCAGCGAGCCGCCGTTGACGGTGAAGTCCTGTGCAAAAACGGCTACGGGTCTTCCGTCGATGGTGCCGGTGCCGCTGACTACGACGGA